>Ga0255085_1000003_pt1 | contig 221947 bp, 203 predicted proteins | sample Colum_Cont_RepB__FD_188442 | JGI IMG/M metagenome (GOLD analysis project Ga0255085, IMG submission 188442) | Freshwater microbial communities from Columbia River, Oregon, United States - Colum_Cont_RepB_8d | ecosystem: Environmental > Aquatic > Freshwater > River | place: USA: Oregon... | reverse complement strand
CGCCAAACTTGGCCGACAAAATCGTCGTGATCGCCGCCGTCAGCGTCGTCTTGCCATGGTCCACGTGGCCAATCGTGCCCACGTTGACGTGCGGCTTGGTCCGTTCAAATTTACCTTTTGCCATTTTCAATTCTCCAAAGAGCAATGCCCGTGATCAGGTTTTAGGTCTGCACGATGCTGCTGAATCGCCCCGCACGGGAGACAGGGCGGCGCACCGTCGCAGACCGGCCCCGAAGGGCCAGGTGAAACTTACTTCGCGCGTGCGGCCACGATGGCTTCAGCCACGTTGCGCGGGGCTTCCGCGTAGTGCTTGAATTCCATGGTGTAGGTGGCACGGCCTTGCGACATCGAGCGCAGGGTGGTGGAGTAGCCGAACATTTCGGACAGGGGCACTTCGGCCTTGATGGCCTTGCCGCCGCCAGGCATGTCGTCCATGCCCTGGACCATGCCACGGCGTGAGGACAAGTCGCCCATCACGTTGCCGGCGTAGTCTTCGGGGGTTTCCACTTCCACGGCCATCATCGGCTCGAGAATGACCGGGCTGGCTTTCTTGGCGGCCTCTTTGAAACCAAAGATGGCGGCCATCTTGAACGCCTGCTCGGACGAGTCCACGTCGTGGTACGAACCGAAAGTCAGGGTGACCTTGACGTCCACCACAGGGTAGCCCGCCAAGACGCCAGAGTTCAGTGCCTCGACCACGCCTTTTTCAACGGCGGGGATGTATTCACGGGGAACCACGCCGCCCTTGATGGCGTCGACGAACTCAAAGCCCTTGCCGGCTTCTTGCGGCTCGAGCGTGAACACCACGTGACCGTACTGGCCCTTACCGCCAGACTGGCGCACAAACTTGCCTTCGACATCGGAGACCAGCTTGCGCACGGTCTCGCGGTAGGCCACCTGGGGCTTGCCCACGTTGGCTTCCACGCCGAATTCGCGCTTCATGCGGTCGACAATGATTTCGAGGTGCAGTTCGCCCATGCCGCCAATGATGGTCTGGCCGGACTCTTCGTCAGTGTTGACGCGGAAAGAAGGATCTTCCGCAGCCAGACGCGAGAGGGCAATGCCCATTTTTTCCTGGTCGGCCTTGGTCTTGGGCTCGACAGCCTGGCGAATCACGGGCTCGGGGAACACCATGCGCTCCAGGGTCACCACGGCGGCCGGGTCACACAGGGTTTCACCGGTCGTCACGTCTTTCAAGCCCACACAGGCAGCGATGTCGCCGGCGCGGATTTCGTCCACTTCCTGACGGTTGTTGGCGTGCATCTGCACAATACGGCCGATACGCTCTTTCTTGCCGCGCACCGGGTTGTACACCGTGTCGCCTTTGGACAAAACGCCCGAGTAAACGCGCACAAAGGTCAACTGGCCCACGAAGGGGTCGGTCATCAGCTTGAATGCCAAAGCAGAGAATTTCTCGCTGTCGTCGGCCTTGCGGGAGACTTCTTTTTCGTCTTCGTCGGTGCCTGCAACCGGGGGAATGTCCAGCGGCGAGGGCATCAGTTCGATGACGGCGTCGAGCATGCGCTGCACGCCCTTGTTCTTGAAGGCGGTGCCACACAGCATGGGCTGGATTTCGCCAGCGATGGTGCGGGTGCGCAGGCCCAGGGTGATTTCCTCTTCGCTCAAGTCACCTTCTTCCAGGTACTTGTTCATCAGCTCTTCCGAGGCTTCGGCAGCGGCTTCGACCATGCCTTCACGCCACTTTTTGGCTTCTTCCACCAAGTTGGCGGGGATCTCTTCGAAGTTGAACTTCATGCCTTGGGAGGCTTCGTCCCAAATGATGGCCTTCATCTTGCGCAGGTCGACCACGCCGGTGAAGTTTTCTTCGGCACCGATGGGGATCACGATGGGCACGGGGTTGGCCTTGAGGCGAACCTTCATCTGCTCCACCACTTTGAAGAAGTTGGCGCCGGTGCGGTCCATTTTGTTGACAAAGGCCAGGCGCGGCACTTTGTACTTGTTGGCCTGGCGCCAAACGGTTTCGGACTGGGGCTGCACGCCGCCCACGGCACAGTACACCATGCAGGCGCCGTCCAGCACGCGCATGGAGCGCTCCACCTCGATGGTGAAGTCCACGTGGCCGGGGGTGTCAATGATGTTGATGCGGTGCTCGGGGAAGGACATGTCCATGCCCTTCCAGAAGCAGGTGGTGGCAGCCGAGGTGATCGTGATGCCACGCTCTTGTTCCTGCTCCATCCAGTCCATGGTGGCGGCGCCGTCATGCACCTCACCGATTTTGTGGTTCACGCCGGTGTAAAACAGAATACGCTCGGTCGTGGTGGTTTTGCCGGCGTCAATGTGCGCGGAAATACCAATATTGCGATAGCGCTCGATGGGAGTCTTGCGAGCCATGATAGGTGCCTTTGAAAATGAAACATCGAGCCACCGTGATGCCAGGCCGCGCACAACGCGGCCCGCGCAAAAAAGGGCTCGAACAGGGACTTAGAAACGGAAGTGAGAGAAAGCCTTGTTGGCTTCGGCCATGCGGTGCACTTCGTCACGCTTCTTCATGGCGCCGCCACGGCCTTCGGAGGCCTCCAGCAGCTCGTTGGCCAGGCGCAGGGCCATGGACTTCTCGCCACGCTTGCGGGCAGCTTCTTTCAGCCAGCGCATGGACAAAGCCAGGCGACGGACCGGGCGCACTTCGACGGGCACCTGGTAGTTGGCGCCACCGACGCGGCGGGATTTCACTTCCACCATCGGCTTGACGTTGTTGATGGCCACATTGAACAGCTCGAGCGGATCCTTGCCCGATTTCTGTTCGATTTGTTCGAGGGCACCATAGATGATGCGCTCGGCGACGGCTTTCTTGCCGCCTTCCATGATCACGTTCATGAACTTGGAGAGCTCGACATTGCCGTACTTGGGATCCGGCAGGATTTCACGTTTGGGGACTTCGCGACGACGTGGCATTTTTTACCTCATTTGCTTCAGTTGGCATCCTTTCGGACACCGCGAGAACCATTCAGATTCCCACTTACTCGACCCACCTCCGGACATCGGGGCTTGGGGTCACTTCGCTTCAGTTCGTCTGCCTGACGAAAGGAAGCACCTTGGATTTCAAGAATTAAGCCTTCTTGGGACGCTTGGCACCGTACTTGGAGCGCGACTGCTTGCGGTCTTTCACGCCTTGCAGGTCGAGCGAGCCACGCACGATGTGGTAACGCACACCGGGCAAGTCTTTGACACGACCACCGCGCACCAGCACCACAGAGTGCTCTTGCAGGTTGTGGCCTTCACCGCCGATGTAGGAAATGACTTCAAAACCGTTGGTCAGGCGCACTTTGGCGACCTTACGCAGAGCGGAGTTGGGCTTCTTAGGCGTCGTGGTGTACACACGGGTGCACACGCCGCGACGCTGCGGCGAGTTTTGCATCGCAGGGCTTTTGGACTTGGTCTTTTCGACCTCGCGCCCCTGACGCACCAATTGATTGATGGTTGGCATTTAAAAAACGTCCCTAAACGTGAATTAACGTGAATAACGAAAACGTGAAATCCTTCTCGGAAATTCCGAAAAGCCTTCTAGTGTAACAGTTTTCTTTGACGCATCAATGGCTTGCAGGTGAAAGCTTTGGTTTTCCTCGCACAGCCGGCGGGGTTCACTTGATCCACAAGCGCACAGCGTCCCAGGCCCGGCCCAGCACGCCCGACTCGTCCACGGCGGTCAGGCTGACCAAGGGAATGCTGAGCAGGGGTTGCTCGCCCAGAGACACCTTGAGGGTGCCCACTTCCTGGCCCTGCTTCAGCGGCGCCACCAGGGGGTCGGGGCGGGCCACCTCGGTTTTCAGGCGGGAGGCCTGCCCGGCGGGCACCGCCACCACGATGGGTTGGACACGCCCCAAGGAGGCGGTGGCGCTGCGACCTTTCCACACGGTGGGTGTCACCACCGCTTGGCCGCCATCGAACAGCTTGACGGCATCGAAGGCGGTGTAGCCCCAGTTCAACAATTTCTGCGACTCCACGGCGCGCGCATTCTCACTGGTTGCGCCCAAGACGATAGAGAGCAGGCGTCGGCCCTTGAGGCCGCTCACGTCGCGCTGGGCGGTCGCCACCAGGCAATAGCCTGCCGCCTGGGTGTGACCGGTCTTCAAGCCATCGACCGAGGGGTCGCGAAACAACAACAGATTGCGGTTGCTGTCGTTGGCCGCTGGCGTGCCCGGATAACGGTATTTCTTGAGGGCGTAATAGCCCACATAGTCGGGGAAGTCGCGCAACAGGCGTTGCGCCAGCGTGGCCAGGTCGCGGGCGGTGGTGGTGTGGCCGGGCTCGGTCAGGCCTTCAGGGTTCTTGTAGGTGGTCGCGCTCAGGCCCAAAATTTTGGCCTGGTCGTTCATCAATTCGACAAACCGCTCCACGCTGCCGGCCAGGCCTTCCGCCAACGCCACAGTGGCGTCGTTGCCCGATTGCACAATCATGCCCTTGATCAAGTCTTCCACCGGCACTTGCATCTTGGGGTCGATGAACATGCGTGAGCCGGGCATTTTCCAGGCCCGCGGGCTGACGGAAAAGGTTTGCTGCAAAGTGATTTTCTTGCTGCGCAAGGCGTCAAAAACCACATAGGCGGTCATCAACTTGGTCAAGGAGGCCGGCTCCACCGGTGTGTCGGCCTGGCTTTCTGCCAGCACCTGTTGGGCCGACACATCCACCAGCAAGTAAGCCCTTGCTGCCACCTCGGGCGGCTGCAGCGCTTGCGCCTGGCTGGCAAGGGGTAACAGGCAACCCGCCCACAGGGCAAGAGCAACACAGGCGATTTTTTTCAGTGACATGGGCGTAGGGGGTTCATCCAGCGCGTACATGACGCGCAATCAGGTTCTTGAGCAAAGGCAATTGTCCGTGAAAGAAATGGCCACCGCCCGGAATCACCAGCACCGGCAAGCTCTGAGGGCGGGCCCAATCCATGACCGCAGAAAGGGGAACGGTGTCATCGGCCTCGCCATGGATGGCCAGCGTCACATCGTGCAATTCGGGCGGCACTGGCGCCACCTCAAAGCGGGAAGCCGCGGTGCCCACCAGCACCACTTGGCGCAGGTCGCGTTGGCCCGCCAACTGGGCGAGGGCATGGCTGGTGACAAAGGCGCCGAAGGAAAAACCGGCCAGCGCCAACGGCCCGGTTGGCGCCATCTGAGCCACCACGCTGAGCAAGTCCTGGAGTTCGCCGCGGCCTTCATCGTATTGCCCTGCACTGGCCCCAACGCCCCGAAAATTGAAGCGCACGGCTTGCCAGCCGCATTGCACAAAGGCGCGCGCCAAGGTCTGCACCACCTTGTTGTCCATGGTGCCCCCAAACAAAGGATGGGGATGCGACAACACCGCCACCCCCAGGGGGGGGTCTGCAGGCGTGTCCACCAGCAACTCGATGGTGCCGGCCGCACCTGCGATGTGATGTCTCTGGGTGTTGGCGTTCACGGCCTCATCGTCCCAGGTGCGCGGGGGTGCGCAAACGCTCGACCACTTGGCCCTTTTTCAAATGGGTCTCCACGATCTCATCGATGTCGGTCTTGTCCACAAAGGTGTACCAGACCGCTTCGGGGTACACCACCATCACCGGCCCCCCGGCGCAGCGGTCCAGGCAACCGGCCTTGTTGATGCGTGCACCGCCGGGCCCCGCCAGGCCGGCGGCCTTGACGCTGGCCTTGCAGTGGTCAAACGCTTGTTGCGCCCCCTGATGCGCACAACAGGCCTCGCCGTTGCTGCGCTCATTCAGGCAAAAAAACACGTGGTGTTTGTAATAAGAGGTATCAGACATGGTCGCCATTCTAAGGAGCGGGCTTGCCTGAAGCCGGTTGTGACAATCGGACCAGGGCTTCGAGCAACACGGCAAACGGCCACAACCAGCCCAACCACTGCGCCAACCCGTGAAACCGGATGAAGCGCCCTTGTTCCCAGGTTTGCAGGGTTTGGGCGAAATAGGCGCTGGCGGGCGCTTGGTTCAACAAGCTCAGGTGCAACACGCCCACGAGCAACAGCAAGGCCAAACAGGTCCGGTGTGGCAAGGGCACCAACAAGGTGGCCACCAACGCACCCAAGCCCAGGCCGAGCAAGGCCGGCAAATCCAGCCAGGTCCAGGCATTGCGCGGGCCATAGCTCAGGGTGGCGGACAGCGCGCTCAAGCACACCGCCACCAGCAACAACAGCAGGACAAACTTCAGGCGCAGCAAGCGCCGCCGAATCAAGGAAAAACCCAACAGGCAAGGCACCAGCAAACCCAGCAAGACGCACAACAATTGCCCACCCGGCAGCAAGGGCTGCAGCTCGACCGGGCGCAGTGGCAGCCACTCCAAAAATGGCGTGTGCCGCAGGGCCTCACCCAAGGCGCTTTCCAAACGCTCCATGACCTGACCCAAGCCCAGGGGTACCGCCGCAGGAAACAGCAAGGCCAGGGGCCAAAGCATCAACAGCGCCAAAGCGCCATGGGCCTGCGGCACAAACCAGCGCGCGCGAAAGCGCGCCCAACGGTCCAGCCAACCCCAGCGCTCCAGGGTGCTGGCCAGCACCGCGCCCAGCGCCACGCCCAACGTGTTGAGCAGCCAATCCAAAGTGGAGGGCACCCTTGCAGGCAAATAGCTTTGTAAACTTTCCATTGCCAACGACAAGGCCGTGCCTGCCAACACGCTGGCGCGAATCGCCCATTGGCGCCGGCCTGTGCGCAGCGCCGCCAGGGTCAACCAAAAACCCAAAGGGGCGTAACCCCATAAATTGGCGAGCACATCAAAGCCGCTCCAGTAGCGAGTGATGGGCGCCGCCAGGAAAGACCATGGCGCCAAGCCCTGGTCGCGCCAATTGTCAAAAGGGTAAAGGCTGGCGTAAACAATCAGCGCCGCATAGACCCAGGCCAGGGGCCAGGCTGACGTCTGCCGCATGGCTTAGCGCCCGCGCAGCTTGAGAATACCCACGGTGACAGCGATCAACAGCCCGAAGCCCGCGCCGATGGCCATGAAGAATTCGCCCAATTCGACCGGCTTCACCACCACCAAACACACGGCCAAGACCATCAAGATCACCGGGATTTCATTGAAAACCCGAAACCAGACATGGCTGCGCGTGACGGCCCGGTCTTCCCATTGGCGCAGCATGCTGGCGCACACGTGGTGGTAGCCAATGGCCAAGACCACCACCGCCAGCTTGGCATGCATCCAGCCCTGGCCCGGGCCCCAGCCAATGCCGTAATGCGCCCATAAGACCACCCCCAGCCCCACAGCTGGCCACAGCAGCAGGTTCATGAAGCGCATGAGTTTTCGCGCCATCAGCAACAAACGCGTGCGCTCGGCCTCGGACTCGGGCGGCACCATCGCCAGATTCACAAAGATTCTTGGCAGGTAAAACAGGCCGGCAAACCAGCTGGCGACAAAAACGATGTGAAGTGATTTAACCCAGAGCATGCGGTCAGTGTAGTGCCATGCGCAGCCAAAAAAAAGCCCGACCAAGGTCGGGCAGCAACACCTTCGGCCCAAAGGCAAAAAGCGCCCGCTCAGGGAGGTCAGCGGGGAGTGCAAAGCACTCGATGCAGAATCTAGCAAAGCGCGCTCGGGTGGACAAGCTCCAAAACCCGAAAACCGCTCGCCGGTCGCCTTGGCGAAAGAAAGAACTGGTCAAACGCGCGCGGCAGGTGCACAATTTTGGACATGACGATTTCTACCCAATTCCCCGCGACCCGACTGCGCCGCCTGCGCCGGGATGATTTCACACGTCGCCTGGTGCGCGAGCACTCACTGACGGTCGACGATCTGATTTACCCCGTTTTCGTCCTCGATGGCCAACAGCGTCGCGAAGCCATTGCGTCCATGCCCGGTGTCGAACGCCTGAGCCTGGACTTGCTGCTGCCCGTGGCTGAACGCTGCGTGAAGCTGGGGGTGCCGGTCATGGCTTTGTTCCCCGTCATCGACACCCGCCTGAAAACCCCGGATGGCCGCGAAGCCATGAACCCCGAGGGCCTGGTGCCGCGCGTGGTGCGTGCCTTGAAAAAAGAGTTTCCGGATCTGGGCGTTCTGACCGACGTGGCGCTCGACCCGTTCACCAGCCATGGGCAAGATGGTCTGCTGGACGACACGGGTTACATCCTCAACGACCCCACGGTGGAAATTTTGGTGCAACAAGCGCTCGCCCAAGCCGACGCAGGCGTGGACTTTGTGGCCCCCAGTGACATGATGGACGGCCGCATTGGCGCGATTCGCCAGGCCCTGGAAGCCAAAGGCCATGTTCACACCCGCATCATGGCCTACAGCGCCAAATACGCCAGCGCTTTTTATGGCCCCTTCCGAGACGCTGTGGGCTCAGCAGGGAACCTCGGCAAAAGCAACAAGAAGGTCTACCAGATGGACCCGGGCAACACCGATGAGGCCCTGCGCGAAGTGGCCATGGACATCGAAGAAGGCGCCGACATGGTGATGGTCAAGCCCGGCATGCCCTATCTGGACATTGTCCGCCGCGTCAAGGAAAGCTTCCAGATCCCCACCTTTGTTTACCAAGTGTCGGGCGAATACGCCATGCTCATGGCCGCGGCGAAAAACGGCTGGCTCGATCAGGAAGCCGTCATGCTGGAGAGCCTCTTGGCCTTCAAACGCGCCGGTGCCGACGGCATCCTGACCTATTTCGCCCTGGATGCGGCCGAGCATCTGAAACGCTCGGCACGCTGAGCCTCAGCGACGGTCAGCCCACGTGCTTGGCGAAAAACGCCAAGGCGCGCTCCAGCGCCAAATGGGCGGCCGCTTCGTTGTAAGAGCCGCGGTGGTCGCAATTGAAGCCATGGTCTGCTTCGTACACATGAACCTCTACTTGGGGTTGGGCTTGCTTGAACGCCTCCACCGTCTCCAGCGGAATCCAGTGGTCCTTGTTGCCAAAATGGGCTTGCACAGGGCAGGCCGGCACACGCTGGATCTCGGCCTCTGAAGTCACGCCGCCACCGTAGTAAGGCACGGCCGCGCTCACGCCTTTGACGGCGCCGGCTGCGCGCCAGGTCAGCAAGCCGCCCCAGCAATAGCCGACCACACCGACTTTGCCGCCCGAGGTTTGGGCGGCATAGTCCACCGCCGCTTGAATGTCGGCCAGCACGCCCGGCGCGGGCAAGGCTTCAACCGCGGTTTTCAGCGCGAAGCCTGCATTCATGTCTTCCGGCGTGTAGCCCAGCTCGACGCCGGTTTTGACGCGGTGAAAGGTGGCTGGCGCAATCGCCAGGTAGCCTGCCAGCGCGTAACCATCGGCGACGGCACGGACATGGGCGTTGACGCCAAAAATTTCCTGCAGCACAACGATGGCGCCGCGCGGCTTGATGGCCGGCTGGGCCACATAGGCTTGGCTCTCGAAGCCGTCTGCCGCTTTCAAAACAACCAGATGTCCCATGGTGATTGCTCCTGTGAGGTTGAAGATGCTCAGGCGCCTGCGCCCTTGAATTTGAAAACTGCGGTGCCGGCGCGCCAATTCGGCATCCAGCGAACCTCGTGAGCGTCTTGCAAGCCAAAGGCTTCCAACACTTGAAGGCCGTTTTTACGCGCCAACACCTGAAAATCGTCAAAGGTGCCCACCCGAATGTTTGGGGTGTCGTACCACTGGTATGGCAAGCGCCGCGTGACCGGCATGCGGCCTTTCAAAATGCTCAGGCGGTTGGGCCAGTGGGCAAAGTTGGGGAAAGCCACAATGCCCATGCGCCCTACGCGTGCGGTTTCTTGCAACATGGTTTCGGCATTGCGCAAATGTTGCAGGGTGTCGATTTGCAAGACCACGTCAAACGACTGATCGGCGAACAGGCTCAGCCCCTGGTCGAGGTTCAACTGCAACACGGGCACGCCGCGCTTCACACAGGCCAGCACATTGGCGTCGTTCAACTCCACACCGTAACCTGTGCAGGCACGGTGCTGCTGCAAATAGGCCAGCAATGCGCCGTCGCCACAGCCCAGGTCCAACACCCGGCTGCCCATGGGAACCCGTTCGGCCAGTTGGCGAATGATGGCGTCGCTCATGGGTGCGACTCCTGCGCAATGCGCCCGAAATAAGAACGCACCAATTCCAAATAGCGCGGGTCATCGAGCAAAAACGCGTCATGGCCATGGGGGGCATCGATTTCGGCGTAGCTGACCTCCCGGTGGTTGTCCAACAAGGCCTTGACCATCTCACGGCTGCGGGCGGGCGAAAAACGCCAGTCGGTGCTGAAACTCACCAACAGGAATTTGGCTTGTGTCTTGGCCAGCGCGGCACTTAAATCGCCCTGGTGCTGACGCGCCGGGTCGAAATAGTCCAAAGCGCGCGTGATCAACAGGTAGGTGTTGGCGTCAAAGTACTCGCTGAATTTGTCGCCCTGGTAGCGCAAGTAACTTTCGATCTGGAACTCCACCTCTTGCGTCGAGTAGCGGTACTCGCCCACTTCGGTGGTCTGCCCTTGGGCGTCCACCACCGCCGAACGCAATTCGCGCCCAAATTTTTCATTCATGACATCGTCGCTCAGGTAGGTGATGTGGCCCACCATGCGCGCAATGCGCAAGCCTCGCTTGGGGATGACGTCGTGTTGGTAAAAGTGCCCGCCATGAAAATCCGGGTCGGTCACGATGGCGCGGCGCGCCACTTCATTGAACGCAATGTTTTCAGCGGTCAGGTTGGGGGCGCTGGCCACCACCACCGCATGGCGCACGCGCGCCGGGTACTGAAGCGTCCAGCTCAGGGCCTGCATGCCCCCGAGGCTGCCGCCCATCACGGCCGCCAGCTGCTCGATGCCCAGCGCATCGAGCAAACGCGCCTGGGCATGGACCCAGTCTTCCACCGTCACCACCGGAAAGTCGGCACCGTACACCCGCCCCGTATCGGGGTTCACATGCATCGGACCCGTGGAGCCAAAGCAAGAGCCAAGGTTGTTGACGCCGATGACAAAAAACCGCCGGGTATCGACCGGTTTGCCCGGGCCAATCATGTTGTCCCACCAGCCCTCGCTCTTGGCTTGACCTTCGTAGGTGCCCGCTACATGGTGCGACGCGTTCAAGGCATGGCAAATCAGCACCGCGTTGGAGCGGTCGGCATTCAATTCGCCATAAGTTTCATAGGCCAAGGTGTAATCGCGCACACTGGACCCGCTTTGCAACGGCAAAGCATCCGGAAAATGCATGAAACGGGGTATGGCAATCAAGGACATCAACAAACCTGGCATCGCTGACCACGAAGCCAGATCGGGCCTCCGTGTTTAGCAGTACTTTTTTCAAGCGCCCGCAAGCTGGAGCAAATCGGCGCATGTTTCAGTATAGCCAATCCTTGGGGGTTCAGGAAAGCCAAAGCCCCAAGCCCAGGCCGGCAAAGATCAAGGCGCTGATGCGATGCACCCACACCAGCGGAATGCGTCGCGTGATGCGCTCGCCCAGCCAAACCACGGGCACATTGGCCAGCATCATGCCCAGGGTGGTGCCGGCCACGACCCAGGCCCAGGATTGGTAATCGGCCGCCAACATGACGGTGGCAATTTGGGTTTTGTCGCCCATTTCAGCCAGGAAAAAAGCCACCACCGTGGTACCGAACACGCCCCAACGCGGTGCTTGGGGCGCGTCTTCGTCATCGATTTTGTCAGGGATGAGCATCCACACCGCCATGGCCAAAAACGAGACGATCAGCACCCATTTGAGCGCCACCGGCCCCAACCATTGCGTCACCCAAGTTCCCAAGGCGCCCGCAGCGCCATGGTTGGCCAAGGTGGCCACCAAAATGCCACAGACGATGGGCCAGGGCTTTTTGAAGCGTGCCGCGAGCAAAAGCGACAGCAACTGGGTTTTGTCGCCCATTTCCGCCAGCGCCACAATGCCCGTCGATAACCAAAATGCTTCCATGGTGAGATGGTAACCCCTGAGGTTGGCCAAGCCATGCCAAGCCCATGGTTTGGCTTTTTTGGTGCGAGTTTTGCTTGCAATTGGTGCAACCCTGAAAAGCAGGGCAAAAACGCACCAAAAAAGTACATTTTTCCAAGGAAGACTCATGGACGCACACAAACAGGGCGCGGATGCCTTGTTCATCATGCTTGGCGCCATCATGGTTTTGGCCATGCACGCCGGTTTTGCATTTCTGGAACTGGGCACAGTTCGCAAAAAGAACCAGGTCAATGCCCTGGTGAAAATCCTCGTGGACTTCAGCATGTCCACCCTGGTGTACTTTTTGGTGGGCTATGGGGTCGCCTACGGCACGAATTTCTTTGTCAGCGCAGAAACGCTGGCCGAGAAAAATGGTTATGACTTGGTCAAGTTCTTCTTTTTGCTGACCTTTGCGGCCGCCATCCCGGCCATCATTTCCGGCGGCATTGCCGAGCGTGCCAAATTCTGGCCGCAGTTGATCGCCACCGCCGTCATTGTGGGCCTGGTTTACCCCTTGTTTGAAGGGATCGCCTGGAATCAAAAATTCGGCATCCAGGCCTGGATCAAAGACCTGACCGGCGAAGAGTTCCATGACTTCGCCGGCTCGGTGGTGGTCCATGCCGTGGGTGGCTGGATTGCCTTGCCCGCCGTGATTCTGCTGGGCGCACGCCACAACCGCTACCGCAAGGGGGGCGTGATGTCGGTGCACCCGCCGTCCAGCATTCCCTTTCTGGCCCTCGGTGCCTGGATTCTGATTGTGGGTTGGTTTGGCTTCAATGTGATGAGCGCACAGACACTGGACAAAATGTCGGGTCTGGTGGCAGTCAACTCTTTGCTGGCGATGGTCGGCGGCACCCTGAGTGCCCTGATCTTGGGGCGCAACGACCCTGGTTTTGTACACAACGGCCCCCTGGCCGGCCTGGTGGCGGTGTGTGCCGGCTCTGACCTGATGCATCCGCTGGGCGCGCTGGCGGTCGGTGCGATTGCCGGGGCCTTGTTTGTGGTCATGTTCACGCTGACCCAAAACAAGTGGAAAGTGGACGATGTGCTGGGCGTTTGGCCCTTGCACGGCCTTTGCGGCACCTGGGGCGGCATTGCCGCAGGCCTGTTCGGCAGCAAAGCACTGGGGGGCTTGGGCGGGGTGACGCTGACCGGCCAGTTGATCGGCACCGGTTTGGGCGTGCTGTGGGCCGTGGTGGGCGGCTTTGTCGTGTACGGCGTGATTCGGGTGCTGGCCGGTGGCCTGCGGCTGGACCAAGAGGACGAATACATGGGTGCGGACCTGAGCATTCACAAAATTGGTGCAACCCCAGACCGCGAGAGCGATTGGTGAGCACGAGCTTAGGTGTGGTTTTTAAGCCTTAAATTGCAAAAACTAGGATAAACGCTTGGTTTGTCAAGCAAATCCTGTTTCATAATGGTCCAGCCTCTCCCTTTCTTGTGTTGACGAGCGGGACTGGCGAGTCTGGTGATCGGTCAGTTTCGCGCCCCCGCTTTCTTTTCTGGCGTTGTGCCCTGGGACCCCATCGCTTCGTTAATGTGTTTATAGGAGTCCCTTTCATGGGCAACAAGCTTTACGTGGGCAACCTGCCGTACTCGGTGCGCGACAGTGATTTGGAACAGGCCTTTGGCCAATTCGGCGCCGTGACCAGCGCCAAGGTGATGATGGAGCGCGACACCGGCCGCTCCAAAGGTTTCGGTTTTGTGGAAATGGGCAGCGATGCCGAAGCCCAAGCCGCGATCGAAGGCATGAATGGCGCCCCCCTGGGCGGCCGCAGCCTGGTGGTGAATGAGGCCCGTCCCATGGAAGCCCGTCGTCCTCCCCGGACCGGTGGCTTTGGTGGCGGCGGCGGCGGTGGTTATGGCGGCGGTGGCGGCGGTGGCTACGGCGGCGGCGGTGGCCGTCGTGAAGGCGGTGGCGGCTACGGCGGTGGTCGTCGCGAAGGCGGCGGCAACGACGGCAGCTTCCGCAGCCCCTACGGTGCAGCACCCCGCAGTGGTGGTGGTGGCCGTGGCAGCTACGGCGGTGGCGACTCTTATTGAGCACACCTCGAACCGCGTTTTTCAAAAGGCCTCTTCGGAGGCCTTTTTCATGGCTTGCGCGCTTTGCGGGTCAGCGCTTGGGCTGTAAAACACCGCGGACACGTCCCGACAATTCCACACGTTGGTCAAGGTTGTCATAGGCCAAGCGATCGGCCGTGAAGCGATCCTGGCCCCGCAACAGTTCCACGGGCAGGTGCGTTTGCACGCGGTCTGTGTCCACAAAAAAATGCAGGAACTCGCTGCGCAATTCAAAGCGCGGCTTGGGCGTGCTTTCTTTGGGGGCAAACGCTTCGCGCACCACCGTGGCGCGCCCCATGAGTTGCACCTCGGAGCCGTCGGCATTCGAAATGGCTTTGTCGGCTTGCGCCAGGGTCACTTGGCCGAGCGGCCCGGTGCGACGAATGCGCGGCTGGTCAATTTCCAATGTGTCGGTGTCGGGGTAATGCCGAATTTCAAGGCCTTGAATTTCGGACTGAAAGCCGCCGTTGGCGCCAAAGGTTCGAACGGCGAAGTCGCGCATGAAATAGTCAGGCACGTGGCGCGCCAGCGCACGTGGCGCCTCCTCGGGCGGCGCCGGGGTATTGCGCACCAACCAGTACGTCAGCATCGCCAGCAGGCCCATCAAGACCACCGGGAAATACAAGAGCAAGGCATCCAGGCTTTGGCGCAAGCGCCGCCAGAGCGTGAGGGTTCGCTGGGCAGAGACCGGCGCTGGCAACCCGACATTCATGCCAAATAATCCCGCAACAGATCGGCATAGCGTGCGTGGGCCACCAGCAACAAATCGCAGACCTCGCGCACAGCACCCGCACCGCCATGGCGGGTGGTCACAAAATGGGCACGCGCGACGACTTCGGGATGCGCTTGAGCGGGCGCACAAGCCAAAGCCACACGCTGCAACACCGGCAGGTCGGGCCAGTCGTCGCCAACGGCGGCAGCCTGCGCCCAGGTGAGCTGGAGGTCGGCCAATATTTTTTCAGCGGCGGGCCGCTTGTCTTCTGTTCCGAACACGGCGTGCGCAATGCCCAAAGCCTTCAAGCGCAAGCGCAAAGGCGCACTGTCGCGGCCGGTGATGACGGCTGGCGTGATGCCCACGCGTTGCAACATTTTGATGCCTTGGCCATCCAAGGTGTGAAAGCGCTTGAGGGTTTCACCTTGCTCCGAAAAATACAAGCCGCCGTCGGTGAACACGCCATCGATGTCAAAAAAGACCACCCGTACCGGCTGGGCACGCAAGAGCAAGGCCGGGTCGTGCTGCAAGACGGGCGTCATCAGATCACCTTTGCACGCATCAAATCGTTGGTGTTCACCGCGCCACACAAACGCGCTTCGCCATCGACCACCAACAAGCTGGTGATGCGGTGAGCTTCCATTTGCTCGGCGGCTTCGGCCGCCAAAGCGGTGTCGCGCAGGGTTCGGGGCTTGGGATGCATGACGTCTGCGGCCGTCAAGCTGCGCAGATCGACGCCTTTCTCAATCAAGCGGCGCAAATCGCCGTCGGTGAAAATACCCAACACGCGCCGCTGCTCATCCACGATGGCCGAAGCGCCCAAGCCCTTGGCACTCATCTCGCGCATCAGGGCGCTGAAGTCCGCAGATGGCGACACAGAGGGGACGGCGTCGCCCTGGCGCATGATGTCGCGCACATGCGTGAGCAAGCGACGGCCCAAGGCGCCGCCCGGATGGGAGCGGGCAAAGTCTTCGGCCTTGAAGCCGCGCGCATCGAGCAAAGCCACGGCCAAGGCATCGCCCAAGGCCAGTTGGGCCGTGGTGCTGGCGGTGGGCGCCAAATTCAAGGGGCAGGCCTCTTTGGCCACACCGCTGTCCAGCACAATGTCGGCGTGATGGGCCAAGGTGGAGTCCAGGCCACCGGTGATGGCGATCAAGGGAATGCCCAAGCGCTTGAGCACCGGCAAAATGGCGGTCAGTTCATCGCTCTCGCCGCTGTTGGACAAGGCCAGCACCAAGTCCTGGGCTTGCACCATGCCCAAATCGCCGTGGCTGGCCTCGGCCGGATGCACGAACAACGCAGGGGTTCCGGTGGAGGCCAGCGTGGCCGCCATCTTGCGACCAACGTGGCCGCTTTTGCCCATGCCCATCACCACCACCCGGCCCTGCACCGCCAACATGCGCTGCACCGCATGCACAAAACTTTCCGTCAAGCGCTGCCCGACTTGTTGCACCGCCGTGGCTTCGATGTCCAGCGTTTCTCTGGCCAATTGAAGAATGCGCTCGCCATGGACGGTGGTCAAGCTTTGTCGAGCGTTCGCGGCAAGAGGGGTGTTCATTCCTTGATTTTATAGACCCCTCAGACCTGCGTGTGTTTCAGAGCCATTACCATGTCAACATGACCTCCCTTGACTTGGCTTTGTTGTATTTGCTGGCCGCCGTGTTGGGCGTGGTGGTGTTTCGGTTCATGAAGTTGCCAGCCATGCTGGGCTACCTCCTGGTCGGCATCGTCATTGGACCCAATGCACTGGCCTTGGCGCGCGACTCTGCGGGCATCCGTTATCTGGCCGAGTTTGGCGTGGTCTTTTTGATGTTCGTCATTGGCCTGGAATTCAACTTGCCCAAGCTGCGCAGCATGCGGCACCTGGTCTTTGGCCTGGGCTTGGGTCAGGTGCTTTTCACCATTGTGGGCGCCCTCTTGGGCAACATGGCCCTGGTGATGGTGTTTTCCTGGGTTGGCATGAGCTGGGATTTGTCGTGGCAAGCTGCCGTGGCCTTGGGCGCCGCGCTGGCCATGTCCAGCACAGCCATTGTGGCGCGCCTGATGGCGGAGCGATTGGAGCTGTCGTCCGAACATGGGCAGCGGGTCATGGGCGTGTTGCTGTTCCAGGATTTGGCCGTCGTGCCATTGCTGGTGCTGATTCCTGCCTTGGCCATGCCCTCGGGCAGCGATGTGTGGTGGGGCCTGGCCGTGGCGCTTTTGAAAGGCGCGGCGCTCGTGGGCTTGCTGCTGTGGGGCGGGCCGCGCGTGATGCGCTTTTGGCTGACCGTGGTGGTGCGGCGCAAGAGCGAAGAGTTGTTCATGCTCAACCTGCTGCTGATCACGCTGGGCCTGGCCTGGCTGACGGAGCATGCGGGCCTGTCTTTGGCCCTGGGCGCGTTTTTGGCGGGCATGTTGATTGCCGAAACAGAATACAAGCACCAGGTTGAAACCGACATTCGTCCTTTCCACGATGTGTTGTTGGGCCTGTTCTTCATCACCATTGGCATGAAACTGGAGGGCTGGGCCGTCATCCAGAATTGGCATTTGGTGTTGTTGCTTACGCTTTTTCCGCTTGCGATCAAGGCGGCCCTGGTGACCTTCTTGGCCAAGGTGCTCGGGGCCACGTCGGGGGTGGCGCTGCGCACAGGCCTCTATCTGGCGCAAGCTGGTGAGTTCGGTTTTGTGCTGTTGTCGCTGGCCGCGGAAAAGTCGTTGATTTCGCCCGAATGGTTGAGCCCCGTGCTGGCGGCCATGGTGTTGTCCATGCTGGCCACACCGTTCATCATTTTGTACAGCGACCGCATCGTCATGAAATGGGTGGCCAGCGATTGGTTGTTGCAATCTGTTCAGTTGACCAGCATCGCCAAACGCTCGATTCGCAACGAAGCGCATGTGATCATTTGCGGTTATGGCCGAAGCGGTCAAAACCTGGCGAGCTTGCTCATGCAAGAAAACATTCCCCACATGGCCCTGGACCTGGACCCCGACCGCGTTCGATTGGCGGCAGCGGCCGGACAAAGCGTGGTGTTTGGTGACGCGGCACGCTTGCCCAGTTTGATGGCCGCAGGCTTGGCGCGTGCAGCCGCGGTGGTGGTGAGCTACCACGACACCCCCTCCGCCCTGCGTGTGCTCGCGCATGTGCGCGACCATGCGCCGCAAGTGCCCGTGATCGTGCGAACGCGCGACGACCGGGACCTGGATTTGCTGCGCCAAGCGGGCGCCACCGAAGTGGTGCCCGAGGCCATTGAGGGCAGCCTGATGCTCGCAAGCCATGCGCTGGCTCTCATGGGGGTGCCCATGCGGCGCGTGATTCGCGTGACGCAAGAGCAACGCGAGGCCCGTTACAACTTGTTGCGTGGTTATTTTCACGGCGCAGATGACGACGACATCGACGAGTTGGAACACGAACGCCTGACCAGCGTCACCCTGCCATTGGGATCGCGGTCCTTGGGGAGCACGCTGGCGCGACTGGCCTTGCACGGCATGGGCGTGCGCCTGGTGCAATTGCGTCGCCACCAAGGGCATGCAGCACCATTGAACGATGACACCCTGCTCGAAGAGGGCGACACCCTGGTCTTGTCAGGTAAACCGGAGGCCTTGGCCGTGGCCACCGAAAAAATACTGAAGGGCTAGGGTGTTCACTTGCCGATGCAAAAGCGCGAGAAGATCACCCCGAGCAATTCGTCGGCGCTGAACTCGCCGGTGATCTCGCCCAAGGCGTTTTGCGCTTGTCGCAACTCTTCGGCCAGCAGGTCAAGCGCCGCATCGCTGTGGTTCAAAATTTGATGGGCCTGCGCCAGGGCTTCGGCCACGCAAAGCAATGCTTGAACATGGCGCTCGCGCGCCATGAAAACCCCGTCCCCTGTGCCCGCTTGCCAGCCCGCCAGCGACAACAGCCGGGCGCGCAAGGCCGCCAAACCCTCACCGGTCTTGGCCGACAAATACAAGGCCTCTGACGACGAGGGCTGCTGCGACACCGCATCGGCCTTGTTCCAGACCTGCAGCACGGGAATGGCTGGATCGATGTCATCGGACAAGGCGGCGGCAATGCGCGCGTCGCCCTCTTGGTAAGCCGCATCGTGGGCGCGCGTGAGGTCGTGCAAAAACACCACCGCATCGGCTTGGCGAATTTGGTCCCAGGCGCGCGCAATGCCTATTTTTTCAACCTCATCCACCTGCGGATGCTCCAGCGGCCGCAAGCCTGCAGTGTCGACCACATGCAAGGGCACGCCGTCAATTTGCAAGGCTTGGCTGACCACATCGCGGGTGGTCCCCGCAATGGGCGTGACAATGGCCAACTCGGCGCCGGCCAAGGCGTTGAGCAAGGAGCTTTTCCCGGCATTGGGCTGGCCCGCGATCACCACGCGAATGCCCTCGCGCAGCAACGCGCCTTGGCGCGTGCGCTGCTGTATCTCGTGAAGCCGGGTTTGCAGACGGTCGAGTTGGCCGCGTGCATCGGCCTTTTCCAGAAAGTCGATGTCTTCTTCAGGGAAGTCCAGGGTCGCTTCGACCAGCATGCGCAGATCAATCAGGGCGTCGCGCAAGCCATGAATTTTTTCGGAGAACGCCCCCGCCAAAGAACGACTGGCACTGCGTGCCGCCAAGGCCGTGCTGGCGTCAATCAGGTCGGCCACCGCCTCGGCTTGCGCCAGGTCGAGCTTCTGATTGAGAAACGCGCGCTCGGTGAACTCGCCCGCGCGGGCCAGGCGCAAACCCGGCAAGCATTCGGGGGCGTGCAAATCCTCCGCCGTTTTTTCCTGGGCCACGGCCAGACAGCGGGCGACCAGCAGTTGCAACACGATAGGGCCGCCGTGTGCCTGCAACTCCAGGACGTCCTCTCCGGTGTAGCTGTGCGGGGCCGGAAAATACAAGGCCAAGACTTGGTCGATGGCCTGCCCTTGCGCATCTTTCAGGGGCAGCAGGGTGGCTTCTCGGGGTTGGAGCGTTCGCGCGCAAAGGCGCTTTACCCAAGGACCCAGCGCCGGCCCGCTGATGCGCACAATGCCGACCGCGCCGCGCCCAGGGGCGGTGGCGATCGCGATGATGGGGGCCGCTCTGTCGTGCATGTCTGCGCTTTCAGGCCCGGCCCATGGGGCGCATCAACGGCCCAGCACGCCCAACTGTTTGTTGATCAACCACTGCTGCGCAATCGACAGAATGTTGTTGGTCAACCAGTAAAGCACCAGGCCCGCAGGGAAGAAGAAGAACATCACGCTGAAAGCCATGGGCATGATCCACATCAACTTGGCTTGCATGGGGTCCGGCGGTGTCGGGTTAAGCCAGGTTTGCAGCAAGGTTGACAAGGTCATCAACACCGGCAGGATGAAGAAGGGGTCGGGTGCGGCCAAGTCATGGACCCAGCCAATCCAGGGCGCGTTGCGCATTTCCACGGTCGACAGCAACACCCAGTACAAGGCAATGAACACCGGGATTTGAATGGCAATGGGCAAGCAACCGCCCATGGGATTGACCTTTTCCTCGCGGTAGATCTTCATCATCTCCATTTGCATTTGCTGCGGGTTGTCTTTGAGGCGCTCGCGCATTTCCATGATGCGCGGGTTGACCGCTTTCATTTTGGCCATGCTGCGGTAGGCCTGGGCGTTGAGCCAGTAAAAAGCGATTTTCAGCAGCACCACCAAGGCCACGATAGACCATCCCCAGTTGTGCAAATAGCCATTGAGTTTGTCGAGCAGCCAATACAAGGGCTTGGCCAAAATCGTCAACCACCCATAGTCTTTGACCAACTCCAGGCCGGGATAGAGGGCTTCCAGCTTGTGTTCTTCTTGCGGGCCCGCAAAGAAGCTGGCTTGCACTTCCTTTTTGGCGCCAGGCGCAATCGGCTCCAAAGGCACGATCATGCCCACCGCAAACAGGTTTTGATCCACCTTGCGTGCAAACAAGTCGCGGCGCAGGTTGTCAGGCAACAGCCAGGCACTCGCAAAATAGTGTTGGACCATGGCGATGTAGCCGTCGTTGGACTGCTTTTCGAATTCCGCCTTGCCTTTTTCGATGTCGGTGAATTCGAATTTCTGGTATTTCTTGGCACCGGTATAAACCGCAGGGCCGGTGAAGGTGGAATAGAAAGAAGATTCGCCTTCGGGCTTGTTGCCGTCGCGCACCAGTTGCAAGTAAAGCTGCGGTGCCACGGGGGCGTTGCTGCCGTTCACCACTTCGTGCTTGACGCCCATGTCGTAGGCGCCACGCTTGAAGGTGTAGGTTTTCAGCAGCTTGACGCCGTCCACTGCGAGCGACTCAAACTGCAGGCTCATGCTGTCTTGGCCGTCTTTCAGTGTCCGCTCGCCCGCCAACACGCGCATGGCGGTTTTGTGGGTGGGAAAGTGACCGCCCGCAGGGCCCGCAATCAACCCCGTTTGGGCCAGGTAAACACGCTCTTTGCTTTCATCGAGCAACACCACATTCGCCCCTTGGCGATGCGCATCCTCGTGCTTGAGGAATTCTGTTCGGACCAGTGACGCCCCTTCGCTGTCAAAGCTGAGCTTGAGCACATCGGTGCGAACCTCGATGAGCTCGCGCGGCGCTGCTGTGTTGGCCTGTGCGCTGCCTGGAACCGAGGTGACCTGCCCCGCCACAGGTGCTGCAGCCGGGACGCTGCTGCCATTGGCCGCTGGGGTTGTGCCTGCAGCCGTCGGCGCGGTCGCCTCCACCTTGGGCGGTGTGGGAAAGAACGTGGGCTTGTGGCCGTTGTAAATCTGCCATTGGTCCCAAAGCAAAACCATGGAGAAACCAAAGATCACCCACAGGATGGTGCGACGAATGTCATTCATGTTGTTGTTTTCGCAGGAGAGACTTCAGGCAACGCCGTTGCGGCCACTGAAGGGATTGGAAAAAGGGCGCCAGGCACGGGATCGTGTCCCCCTGCACACCAGGGGTGACAACGTCCCAAGCGACGCAATGTCAGGTAGCTGCCCTTGGCCGCGCCATGAAGCGACAAGGCTTGCAAAGAATAAGCAGAACACGTGGGCTCAAAACGGCAAGCAGAACCCAGCCAGGGGCTGAGCAACAGGCGATAGCCTTTGACGAGGCCAATGAGCAGGGAACGAATCATGGCCTGGGCAGTTTCTCAAACAATTGTTGCAATTCCACGCGCAATGCTCGCTTTAACGACTCGGAGGTGGCGCTGTGGAATTGTTTTGCGTCAAAACTGGCCCTCAGCCTCACCACATGTGCCGCCACCGGTAATTGCGGTGCCCATTGCGCCATCACGCCATAAATTTGTCGCCGGATGGCATTGCGTGTGACAGCTCTTTTGGCCCAGCGCTTGGGGATAACAGCACCCACTTGAGCGGTGCAGATCGCACTGGACACAGCCCGGTGCAGCGCAAAATGGGGCGTTTTAGAGGCAACGCCCGCGGCCATGACCGCTTGAAAGTCGGCCCGGGTCTTGAGTCGTTCCACGGCCAGGCAATGCAGTGGATCGGGCCAGCGCTGGGTTTAGACCGCCAGACGCTTGCGGCCCTTGGCGCGGCGTGCATTGATCACAGCGCGGCCGCCACGGGTCTTCATGCGAACCAAAAAGCCATGGGTACGGGCGCGGCGGGTCTTGGAGGGTTGGTAAGTGCGTTTCATCGTGGTTCCAATCTAGAAGGTCCCTGAATAACAAGGGAAACCCAAAATTATCGCAAATTTTCAGAACTTTGGATAGAGGGGGGTTTTTGCAAGCCAACGCCAGTGGCATGGCCCTGTGGATAATTTTTTGATAAAGTCCGAGATTCGGGTTTTCAAAACCCACCTATCCACAGAACACTACAACAATGACCCTCGGTTCTTCTTCTTCCTTGCCAGACCCCGATTTGCCCTCGGATCTGGGTTCCAGCCTCTGGCAAGGATGTGTGGAACAGCTGGCCCAGGAACTGCCAGAGCAACAGTTCAACACCTGGATCAAGCCCTTGCATGCGGTCGCTGCCAGTGACCTCTCCAAGCTGACCATTCTGGTCGGCAACCGCTTCAAACTGGATTGGATTCGTGCCCAATACGCGGCCAGGATTTCGGCCCTGGTGGAGCAATTGAATGGCCAGCCCATCACGGTTGAGTTAGCGCTTGCTCCCAGAGAACCCGTTTCCAGATCATCTTTTTCTAAAATTACAACCGAGTCGGAAATTTTGCCTGAGCGCTTCCAGGCGCCTGAGGAGCCGATGAGCACAGGCTTTCGCTCGCGCTTGAATTCAGCGTTGACTTTCGCCAGCCTGGTAGAGGGCACAGCCAACCGCATGGCGCGCGCGGCCGCCATGCATGTGGCCAGCATTCCGGGTCAGCTGTACAACCCCTTGTTCATCTACGGCGGGGTGGGCTTGGGCAAAACCCACTTGATGCATGCGGTCGGCAACAAATTGCTCGAGGACCGCCCGGATGCCAAAGTTCTCTACATCCATGCTGAACAGTTTGTCTCCGATGTGGTTAAAGCCTATCAGCGAAAAACCTTTGATGAGTTCAAAGCCCATTACCACTCGCTGGACTTGTTGCTGATCGACGATGTGCAATTCTTTGCCAACAAAGAACGAACACAAGAAGAGTTTTTCAACGCCTTTGAGGCCTTGCTGGCGAAAAAGTCACACATCGTGATGACCAGCGACACCTATCCCAAAGGCTTGAATGACATTCATGAGCGACTGATTTCCCGTTTTGATTCTGGCCTGACGGTGGCCATCGAACCGCCCGAACTGGAAATGCGGGTGGCGATTTTGATCAGCAAAGCACGCTCGGAGGGCACGGAAATGCCCGAGGAAGTGGCCTTCTTTGTCGCTAAAAATGTGCGCTCCAACGTGCGCGAGTTGGAAGGCGCTTTGCGCAAAATTCTGGCTTATTCGCGTTTCAACCAAAAAGAAATCTCCATTCAGTTGGCACGTGACGCGCTGCGAGATCTGTTGTCCATTCAAAACCGCCAAATTTCAGTAGAAAACATTCAAAAAACGGTGGCGGACTATTACAAGATCAAAGTCGCGGACATGTATTCCAAAAAACGGCCGGCATCGATTGCCCGACCGCGTCAAATCGCCATGTACCTGGCCAAAGAGCTCACCCAGAAAAGTTTGCCGGAAATTGGTGAACTGTTTGGGGGAAGAGATCACACCACGGTTTTGCATGCGGTTCGGAAAATCACCGGAGAACGTCAGCAATTGAGCGAACTGAACCAACAACTGCATGTACTGGAGCAGACCTTGAAGGGCTGAAACAGATGAAGAACAAGCCTGTGCATGAAAAAAGGATAACTGTGGACTTATCCACAGCGGCGAGCCTTTTTCAAAACTTGTCCACTTTGTCGAGACACCCCAAAAGCACGGTTGCCAACAGGCTTGAAAGTGTCTCAAGTTGTTGAAAAAAAAGAGGAAAATGGCGTTTTCCACAGAGTGGCAGCGTCCTTATCTACTACCACTATTTAAATTAAAGAAATCAAGAGGTTGACATGATCGTTCTGAAAGCGACACAAGAGCGCGTTTTGTCGGTGCTGCAGTCTGTGTCTGGCATCGTTGAGCGTCGCCACACACTTCCCATTTTGGCGAATGTGTTGATTCGCAAAACAGGCAGCAGCTTGCAATTCACCACCAGTGATTTAGAAATTCAAATTCGCACCGAATCCGAGCTCGATGGTGACGCCGGCAATTTCACGACCACCGTGGGCGCACGCAAGCTGATTGATATTTTGCGTTCCATGCCCAGTGACCAAACCGTCAGCCTGGAATCGAGTCAGAACAAACTGATCCTCAAAGGCGGCAAGAGCCGCTTCACACTGCAAACCTTGCCTGCAGAAGATTTTCCTTTGGTTCAGGAATCCGCCAGCTTTGGCGCGGTGTTCAGCGTCCCGCAAAAAACACTCAAGGACCTGCTGAACCAGGTCTCGTTTTCCATGGCCGTGCACGACATTCGCTACTACCTGAATGGCATTTTGTTTGTGGCTGAGGGCAAGCAATTGAGTCTGGTCGCCACCGATGGCCACCGCCTGGCTTACGCTTCGGCGCTGCTCGATGTGGAAGTGCCACGCCAAGAGGTGATCCTGCCGCGCAAAACGGTGTTGGAAATGCAACGCCTCTTGAACGACAAAGAGGGCGCGATTGAAATGCAATTTGCCAACAACCAGGCCAAGTTCAGTTTTGAAGGCATGGAATTTGTGACCAAACTGGTGGAAGGGAAATTCCCCGACTACAACCGCGTCATTCCCAAGAACCACAAAAACACCGTCACCATGGGGCGCACGTCCTTGTTGGCCTGTTTGCAGCGCACCGCCATTTTGACCAGCGAGAAATTCAAAGGCGTTCGCCTGAACCTGGATCCTGGCACCTTGCGTGTGGCTTCCAGCAATGCGGAGCAAGAAGAGGCGGTGGACGAACTCGAAATCGATTATGGTGGGGACAGCATTGAAATTGGTTTCAATGTGACTTACCTGATCGATGTGTTGAGCAACATGGAACAAGACATGGTGAAGCTTGACCTTGCGGACTCCAACAGCTCTGCGCTGATCACCATTCCGGACAACACCACCTTCAAATACGTGGTCATGCCCATGCGCATCTGAGCGCCCTGATTTTTGAAAGCATCCAAGCCCTGAGCTTTGACCCTTTGATGGGTCGATGAGAGTATTTATGACTGAACCGACAGAACAAACCAATCTTCCCGCGCCGTCTGAGGCCTATGGGGAAGGTTCCATTCAAATTCTGGAAGGATTGGAAGCCGTTCGCAAGCGACCCGGGATGTACATCGGGGACACCTCCGATGGCACAGGCTTGCACCATTTGGTGTTTGAGGTGGTGGACAACTCCATCGATGAAGCGCTGGCAGGGCATTGTGACGACATCGTGGTCACCATTCACACCGACAACTCCATCAGTGTCACCGATAACGGCCGTGGCATTCCCACCGGCGTCAAGATGGATGACAAGCACGAGCCCAAACGCAGTGCGGCTGAAATTGCACTGACCGAGCTTCATGCCGGCGGCAAATTCAACCAGAACAGCTACAAAGTGTCGGGTGGCTTGCACGGCGTGGGTGTGTCCTGCGTGAACGCTTTGTCCAAGTGGTTGCGCCTGACGGTGCGCCGTGAAGGCAAAGTCCACACGCTGGAATTTGCCAAGGGCTTTGTGCAAAACCGATTGATTGAACAGGTCGATGGCTTTGAAGTTTCGCCGATGAAAATCAGCGGCAGCACAGAGAAGCGCGGGACGGAAGTTCACTTCCTGCCTGACGTCGAAATTTTTCAGCAGAACCATGACTTTCACTATGAAATTCTCAGCAAGCGGCTGCGCGAACTGAGTTTTTTGAACAATGGCGTGCGCATTCGCCTCATTGACGAGCGCAATGGCAAGTCCGACGATTTTTCGGGCGCGGGCGGTGTCAAAGGCTTTGTGGAGTTCATCAACAACGGCAAGAAGATTCTGCACCCCAATGTCTTCCATGCCGTGGGCGAGCGCCCTGCAGACACCTATGGCGGCATTCCGGGCACCAGCATTGGCGTGGAAGTGGCCATGCAATGGAACGATGGCTACAACGAGAGCGTGCTTTGCTTCACCAACAACATCCCGCAGCGCGATGGCGGCACCCACCTGACGGGTTTGCGCGCGGCCATGACGCGCGTCATCAACAAGTACATTGAAGAAAACGAATTTGCCAAGAAGGCCAAAGTCGAAATCAGTGGCGATGACATGCGCGAAGGATTGTGCTGCGTGCTTTCTGTCAAAGTGCCCGAACCCAAGTTCAGCAGCCAGACCAAAGACAAGCTGGTGTCCAGCGAAGTGCGTGCCCCGGTGGAAGACATCGTGGCCAAGGCACTGAACGATTATTTGCAAGAGCGGCCCAACGACGCCAAGATTTTGTGCGGCAAGATTGTGGACGCTGCTCGCGCTCGCGAGGCCGCTCGCAAGGCCCGTGAAATGACGCGCCGCAAGGGCGTGCTCGATGGCATGGGCTTGCCTGGCAAATTGGCAGATTGCCAAGAAAAAGACCCAGCCCTGTGCGAGATTTACATCGTCGAGGGTGACTCCGCAGGGGGATCTGCCAAGCAAGGCCGTGACCGTAAATTCCAGGCCATCTTGCCCTTGCGCGGCAAGATCCTGAACGTTGAAAAAGCCCGCTACGAAAAGCTGCTGACCAGCAACGAAATTCTCACCCTGATCACGGCACTGGGCACGGGCATTGGCAAGGCCAGCGCGGAATCAGGCAAGTCGGCAACCGATGATTTCAATGTGGACAAACTGCGTTACCACCGCATCATCATCATGACCGATGCCGACGTGGACGGCGCGCACATTCGCACCTTGTTGCTCACCTTTTTCTACCGCCAAATGCCGGAACTGGTGGAGCGTGGCCACATCTACATTGCGCAGCCGCCGCTTTATAAAGTGAAAGTGGGCAAGGAAGAGCAATACCTGAAAGACGCCTCGGCGCTGGACACCTTCTTGTTGCGCATTGCCTTGAAAGACGCCAGCATCGAAACCGGCGGCGCGGCACCCCAAACATTGAGCGGCGACACACTGGCTGAATTGGCGCGCAAGCACCAATTGGCCGAAGCCGTGATCAGCCGCCTGAGCGGCTTCATGGATGCTGAAGCCTTGCGCGCCATGGCCGATGGCGTGGCAGTCAATCTGGACAGCGTCAGCGATGCCGAAGCTTCCGCCCTGTCTTTGCAAGCCAAATTGCGTGAACTCGGCAGCGGCTCAGAAGTTGCCGGCGAATTCGATGTGCGCACCGACAAGCCGATTTTGCGCATCAGCCGTCGCCACCATGGCAACGTCAAAAGCAGCATCATCACCCAAGACTTTGTGCACGGCGCCGACTATGCGGCCTTGGCCGAGGCCGCACAAACCTTCCGTGGTTTGCTGGGCGAAGGTGCCAAGGTCAAGCGCGGTGAAGGCGACAAGCTCAAAGAAGAAAAAGTCCAAGACTTCCGCCAGGCCATGCGTTGGTTGATCGGCCAAGCCGAACATGCCACCGCGCGTCAGCGCTACAAGGGCTTGGGCGAAATGAACCCCGAGCAGTTGTGGGAAACCACCATGGACCCCAATGTGCGCCGCTTGTTGCGCGTGCAGATTGACGATGCGATTGAAGCCGATCGCGTCTTCACCATGCTGATGGGCGACGAAGTGGAGCCGCGCCGCGACTTCATTGAAACCAATGCCTTGCGGGCTGCCAACCTGGACGTTTGAGTCTTGGAGAGGGCCAGATCCAAAGCCCGCCAGGGCTTGATCAGGCCATCCGCCCCGCCCGAAAGTCGTCCACGGCCTGCATCAGTTCCTGGCGTGTGTTCATGACAAAGGGGCCGTACTGTGCAATCGGCTCATGCAGCGGCTGCCCCGCCAGCACGATCGCCCGTGTGCCGGCTTGACCACGCACCTCCAGCGCATCCCCATCGTTGCACAAGATGCCCATGCGCTGTGCCTCGATGGTTTGTAAGCCTTGCGATGACGCAACGTCCAGCTGCCCTCGGTAAACATAGACAAAGGCATTGTGTGTGGCCGCCAGGGCCTGCACAAAGACCGAAGACGCCTCAAAATGAAGGTCTAAAAACAAGGGTTGCGTTTCGGCACGCGCAATGGGGCCCGTCACTTCCTGGCATTGACCTGCAATTACCCGCACAGACACGCCCCCCACATGCACGCGCGGAATTTGTTCGGGCTGAAAATCCTGGTAGCCCGGATCACACAGCTTGAGTTGCGAGGGCAGGTTCAGCCACAACTGGAAACCTTCCATCACGCCTTCTTCCTGCTCGGGCATTTCGCTGTGGGTCAGGCCCCGCCCCGCCGTCATCCATTGCACGCCCCCGTTTTCGAGCAAGCCCTCGTGCCCGCGGCTGTCACGGTGGCGCATGCGGCCCGCAATCATGTAGGTGATGGTTTCAAAGCCGCGATGCGGGTGGTCTGGAAAGCCGGCAATGTAATCGTCGGGGTCATCGCTGCCGAAGGCATCGAGCATCAAAAAGGGATCCAGCCGCTGCTGCAGGTCTTGCGTCAAGACCCGCGTCAGGCGCACGCCCGCGCCGTCTTGTGTGGCTTGGCCAGCGACCCAACGCTCGACCGAGCGCAGCTTGGGCTCAGCCATGCGACACCGTGTAACCTTCCTCGGCAATGGCCTGGGCCAGGCTTTCCCGCGCTTGCGAACTGACAACGTCTACTTTGTTGTGCGCACGGTCAATGGTCACCGTGGCTTGGGCGTCCACGCGCAAAATCGCGCGTTTCACCGCCATTTCACAATGGCCACAGGTCATGCCTTGAACTTCTAAGTGGTGCTCCATCCGGACTCCAGAAAATAATGCCACCTGTACATCATAAGAAGGTTTAACCTAGCGGCATGAATTCTGAGTCGACGCCGCCGAGCACCACCACCGATCTGGGCATTGGGGGCATGACCTGTTCTGCGTGTGTGAGCCGCGTGGAGCGCGCTATGCAGAAAGTTCCCGGCGTGGCCCAGGCCAGCATCAACCTGGCCTCCGAATCTGCGCGCGTGTCGTGGACCGCGGATGCACCAGGTGACCTGGACACACGCGAGGCCCAGTTGCGGCGTGCCGTGCGCGAGGCCGGCTATGAGCCGCTGGCACGCGAACAACAAGAGGCCTTGCAGGCCAATCCTTGGCAAGGCTTTGCGCCCGTCGCTTGGAGCCTGTTGCTCAGTGCGCCATTGGTCTTGCCCATGCTGGGCAGTGTGTGGGGTCAGCATTGGATGTTGCCTGCGCTCTGGCAGTTCTTGTTGGCCACGCCCGTGCAATTCATTTTGGGCGCACGCTTTTACAAAGCGGCCTGGCATGCCCTGCGCCAAGGCAGCGGCACCATGGATTTGCTGGTCTCTTTGGGCACCACCGCGGGATGGGCCTTGTCGGTCTGGTTGTGGCTGCACACCCCCGCCGACGCCATGCCCATGCTTTATTTTGAAGGCTCCGCCGTGGTCATCAGCTTGGTGCTGCTGGGCAAGTGGCTGGAAGGGCGAGCCAAGCGACAAACCACGCAGGCCATTCGCGGCTTGCAGGCCTTGCGGCCGCTGACAGCGCGCATTCTGACGGCCCAGGGTGAAGAAGACATTCCCGTTGCGGACTTGCTGGTGGGCGATCGGGTGGTGGTGCTGGCGGGTGCACGCATCCCGGCCGACGGTCCCGTGCTGGAAGGGCGCTCGCAAGTAGACGAGGCGATGTTGACCGGGGAGCCCCTCCCGGTGTTGAAAGAAGTCGGCGATACCGTTCGCGGCGGCACGCTCAACGGCGAAGGCCGCCTGGTGTTTCAGGTCCACGCGACGGGCGCGGCCTCTTTGTTGTCGCAAATCATCCGCTTGGTGGAAGACGCACAGGCCGCCAAAGCCCCGATTCAGCGGCTGGTCGACCAGGTGTCGGCCGTCTTCGTGCCGGTGGTCTTGGTGTTGTCGCTTTTGACGGGCCTGGGCTGGTGGCTCAGTGGCCACGGCCTGGAGCCTGCGCTGATTCACGCCGTGGCCGTGCTGGTGATTGCTTGTCCGTGTGCCTTGGGGCTGGCCACGCCAGCCGCCATCATGGCCGGCACCGGTGTGGCGGCCAAACATGGCATCTTGATCAAAGACGCCCAAGCGCTGGAGCGTGCGCACCAGGTCGGCACGGTGGCATTTGACAAAACAGGCACGTTGACGGTGGGTCGCCCTCGCCTGTTGTCTTTGCAATGCTTGGACGCTGAAGATGACGCGCAGGCTGCGCATTGGTTGGGCGTTGCGGCCGCTTTGCAGCGCGGCAGCGAACACCCGTTGGCAAGCGCCGTGAAAGTCGCAGCGGAACAGGCCGGCTTGACCGTGCTGACACCGCAAGCGGTGGTGGTTGAAACGGGTTACGGCCTTCAAGGCCAGGTCGGCGAGCGAACGGTCCTGCTGGGCAGCCTGCGTTGGTTGCAGATCTTGGGCGTGCCTCTGGCGCCGTGGTTGGACCGCGCAGCGGCCTTGCAAGCGCAAGGTGCGACCGTGTCTTGCCTGGCTGAGCGCGTGGGAGAAGATTGGGTGCCACGCGCTTTGCTGGCCTTTGGCGACGAGCCCAAGCCCGGTGTGGCGCAGGCTTTGCAAGCCTTGCGTGCACAAGGCTTGCGCCTGGTGCTGATTTCGGGAGACAACGCAGGGGCCGCACACCACATGGCACAGCGACTGGGTTTGCAACCCGACGAGGTGCATGCCGATGTCTTGCCCGGCGACAAGGTGGCCTGGGTTCGACGATTGCAGGCGCAAGCACGCAGCGCGGCGCATCCCGCTGTCGCCTTTGTGGGGGATGGCATCAACGACGCCCCGGCCTTGGCTGCGGCCGATGTGGGCATGGCGATGGCCGGCCTGCAAGGCGGTGGCACCGATGTGGCGATGAATGCCGCGGGCATCACCTTGATGCGCGGTGACGTGGCCCTGGTGGGGGCCGCCTTGGCCATTTCCAAACAGACGGTGACCAAGATTCGACAAAACCTGTTTTGGGCCTTCGCCTACAACGCCGCCGGCATTCCCTTGGCCGCCTTGGGCTACCTCAGCCCTGTGATGGCCGGCGCCGCCATGGCGCTGAGCTCGCTCAGCGTCATGGCCAACGCCTTGTGGCTCAAGCGTTGGAAGCCTTGATCAGGCGGGGTCTTTGTCCCCGCCGCCAGGCGCATTCTTGGGTGAAAACCAAGCCACATACAGCGCAGGCAACAGAACCAGGGTGAGGAAGGTTGCCGTGACCAAGCCGCCAATGACCACGATGGCCAGTGGCCGCTGTGTTTCGGCGCCAATGTCATGGCTCAGCGCCATGGGCAGCAAGCCCAGGGCGGCCAGCAGCGCGGTCATCAAGACGGTGCGAAGCCGTTGCTCAGAACCCTCACGCACAGCATCCACCACGCTGTAGCCGGCATTGCGCAGCTGCTGAAAAACCGTCAGCATCACCACGCCATTGAGGACCGCCTGCCCCGACAAGGCGATGAAGCCGATGGCCGCCGAAACCGACAAAGGAATGTGAAACAACCACAGGCCAATGAACCCGCCAATCAGGGCCAACGGGACATTGACCAAGATCAGCACCGCGGTTTTCACGGAAGCAAACGCATCGAACAGCAACACAAAAATCAGCAAAAGCGAAATCGGCACCACAATGCTCAGGCGCTGCATGGCGCGCTCCTGGTTTTCAAACTCACCCGACCACGTCAAGGTGTAATTGGGTGGCAGGGTCACGCTTTGTGCCACGCGGGCCTTCATGTCGGCCACGATGGAGCCCATGTCCCGGCCTTTGATGAAAATGCCAATGGCCATCGTGCGCCGGCCGGCCTCGCGCGCAATGTTCATCGCGCCGCTGGTCTCGCGCAGCGTGGTCACCGCGCCCAAGGTGGTGAAGCCGCCATCGGGCGTGGGCACGGGCGTTGCTGCCAATTGGTCCAATGTGCGCCGCTCTGCCGGCAAGCGAACCGCCACCGCAAAGCGGCGCTCCCCTTCCCACAACTGCGTTGCCGCTTTGCCCGCCAGGGTGGCCTCAATCAGGTCCTGGATGTCGCCCACGTTCAAGCCATAGCGCGCGGCGCGCGCGCGGTCGATGTCGATCAGCAGCTGGGGCAACTCCCCAAGCCGGTCAATTTCTGCCCGGTAGACCCCGCGCACCTGCTTGATCTCGCGTTCAATGGCTTCCGTGGTGCGCCGCAGGGTGGCCAAATCGTCACCGGCCACCTTGATCACGATCTGGCCGTCAATTTGAGAAATCGACTCCAGGACGTTGTCTCGAATGGGTTGCGAAAAAGTGGGCTCCATGCCGGGCAGGTCGGAGACGGCGCGGTCCATCTCTTCGATCAGCTGTTCGCGCGTCAAGCCCGGCCGCCATTCGTCCGGTGGCTTGATGTCCACAAACACTTCGGCCATGCTGATGGTTTTCGGGTCGGTGCCATCTTCTGGCTGGCCCGCTTTGGACACCGTGGTGCGAACCTCCGGAATGCGAAGCAAGGCCTGGCGGACGTTGCGCAGGGCGCGCGCGGCTTCATCGTTCGAGATGCTGGCGGGCAGCCGCAAGTTCACCCAGATGGTGCCCTCGTTGAGTTCTGGCAAAAACTCCGAACCCAGCCTGGACGCCAGCCCCATGGCGACGCCAAACGCCAAAACCGACAATGCCACCACAGAGCGGGTGTGCGCCAGCGACCACGCCAAGATGGGGCGATAAAGACGCTTGGCACCCGAGACCAGCCGGTTGTCTTCATGGGGCAATTTGCGCCGCAGCATCCAGTACGCCAGCAGGGGGACCAGGGTCAGCGAGAAAATCAGCGAGCCCACCAAGGCCGTGGTGACCGACAGCGCCATCGGCTGAAAGATGCGCCCCTCATGCCGTTGCAGCGCAAAGATGGGAATGTGGGCAGCAATGATGATCAGCATGGAGAACAAGGTGGGGCGGCCCACTTCGTTGGCGGCTTGCGTGATGACCGCGCGCCGCTCCTTGTCGTTCATGCCTTCGCCCCGCTCGGCCAAGCGGTGCATGATGTTTTCAATCACAATCACCGCGCCGTCGACGATGATGCCGAAATCCATGGCCCCCAGGCTCAGCAAGTTGGCGGGCACCCCCATGATTTTCAAGCCCAAAAAAGTCGACAGCAAGGCCAGGGGAATGACCACCACCACCGCCAGGCTGGCGCGCAAATTCGACAAGAAAAGGTACAAGACCAAGGACACCAGCAGCGCGCCCTCGACCAAATTGCGAAACACGGTCGACAGTGTTTTGCCCATCAGCCAGGTGCGATCGTAGAACGGCACGATCTTGACGCCCTCGGGCAGCAAGCGTGAATTCAACTCTTCGATTTTTTCTTTCACGCCCTTCAAGACCACGCTGGGGTTCTCGCCCTTGCGCATCACCACAATCCCCGTGATGACATCATCGTCCAAGTCTTGGCCCACCGTCCCTAGCCGCGGGACGGCCCCCACTTTGACTTGCGCGACATCGCGAATCAGCACCGGTGTGCTGTTGCGCGATGTCAGCACCACATTGCCGATGTCATCGGCGGATTGCAACAGGCCCAGGCCCCGAATGGCGTATTGCTGCGTGCCTTGCGCCACATAGCTTCCACCCGCATTGGCATTGCTGCGCCCCAGGGCGTCCAGCAAATGTTGGTAGTTCAAGCGGTAGGCGCGCAGCTTTTCCAAGTCGGGCTGCACTTCGTATTGCTTGATGAAGCCGCCCATGGCCACGACATCTGCAACACCTGGCACCTGGCGCAAGTTACGCTCCACAGTCCAGTCTTCCAGGGTGCGCAGCTCGGTGGTTGAAACGCCGTCGCCCCTGAGTCGGTAGCGCATGATTTCGCCAACGGGCGTTGCGTTGGGCGCGATGTTGGCTTCGACGTTGGGGGGCAAGGCCACGCCGCGCAGGCGCTCATTCACCTGTTGGCGCACCAGGTTGACGTCAGCGTTGTCGTTGTAGGTCACCACCGTGAACGACAGACCAAATTGCGTGTGGGAAAAAACCCGAATCGCATTGGGCATGCCAGAGAGCGCCACCTCAATGGGCAGGGTCACTTGCTTTTCAACTTCTTCAGCCGCGCGTCCTGGGTACAGCGAGATCACGGTGACCTGGGTGTCGGTCACATCGGGAAAGGCTTCCACCGACAGGTTTTTGAAGGCGATCACCCCTGCCATCACAAACAGCAGCGTTCCCAGCACAATGAACAGCGGCTGATTCAGTGCGTACTGGATGATTTTTTTCATGGCGTCGCCTTGCCGGCGTTGGCCGCGGGGCTGCTGCGCTGTGCGGCTTCGCGCGCAATCCGAAATTCACGCGCCAGCAGCAAAGCGTTTTGGGTGACCACGGCTTCGCCTGCCGCCAGTCCTTGGCCGACAAAAACCTCTTGTGGCCCTTCGTGGAGCAAGCGAACATCGCGGCGCTCATACACACCGGTTTGCGGCTGGATGAACACACTGTGTTGCGCGCCTTGCAAGAAAACCGCGCTGGCGGGAATGCGCACACCGGCGCCCATGTCGCGCGCGATGCTGACATTGGCCAACATTTCCGCTTTCAGCAAACGCTTCGGATTGGGCACGGTGGCCCTGACTTTGAGGGTGCGCGTGACGGGGTCGATGAAGTCCGCCACCGCAGAAACCGTGGCCGTGAAACGCTCGCCCGGCAAGGTCGCTACCGTCATCTCCACCGCTTGGCCCTTTTGCAGTGCCAGCAAATCACCCTCGCGGGCATCGATGAGCAGCCACAGACTTTCGGGATCCGTGATCACAAACAGCGGGGGCGATCCCGGCGCCGTCATTTCCGGGCGGACCTCTTGGTGCGGGTTGAGGTTGCGCTCCACGATCCAACCCTTCAGGGCGGCCGTGAGGTGCAAGCGTTGCGAAACCTCGGCCTTGCCACCGTAGAGTTGGGTGCGCGAAGAGGCTCGGTGGGCCTCGGCTTGCGCCCGTTGCGCTTCGGCCTGTGCTTGCTCCAACTCTTTGCGCGCGCTAATCCCCGCCTCAAACAAGGTTTGCTGGCGCGCCAAACTCTTTTCGGCCAACTGCAAATCTGCGCGTGCGCGCGCGGCGTCGGCTTGCGCGGCCCCAAACTCAGGCGATGCCAGCTCTGCCAGCAGGCTGCCGACCTGAACTTGTTGTCCCACGTCGGCATGAAGTTGCGCGACCCGGCCAGAAAAAGCCGGATAAATGCGTTGCGTCCGGCTTTCGTCCCACACCAGGCGCGCAGGCAGGCTGGCGGGAACTTTGCCGGCCACGACCGCGTTTTCTGTTTTCAAAAGGCCCAGCTGTGGATGACCTGAGGCAAAGCGAAGCTGCTCGCCTTGCAAGATGGGCTGGGGCGTGGAGGCCGCAGGCGCTGGCGCTTCGCCGCAGCTCGTCAGCAGGCCAAGTGCGCTGAGGCAAATCAGCAAAAGGTGTTTATCACTCATAGGGCGTTGGTGTTGAGTTGCCACAAGCCTTGGGCTTTGGCGTGTTCCAGCTTGGCCATCAGGCCTTCAAGGCGGGTCGCGCGCAAGGTCCGGCGCGCTTCCAGCAGATCGGTCAGGGGCAGGGCGCCTTGTTGGTAGGCCAGCTCTGCCTGCGTTGCCACCTGCTGAGCTTTGGGCAACAGTGTTTGTTCATAGATCAGCATCTTGCTGTGCGTGGCGCGCCAAGTCTGGTAGAGGCTCATGAAGGCGTGCCGAGCGGTGTGCAAGGCCTTGGCGACCAGGTTTTCAGCTTGTTCTTTTTGCGCTGCAGCGCGCCGGATCTCACCTTCATAGCCATACCCCCATTGCAGGGGCATTTGCAGCCGAAACTCCAACATGCGCGTGGAGCTCCCGGGAAAATGATCGAATGAGCTGCCCCAGGTGATGTCACTTGTTTTTTGGGCCTGCGCCAACGCCAGGGCCGACTTGCTGGCCTCCAGCCGATCTTGCGCAGCCTTGACATTAGGGCGTTGTTCAAGCCAAGCACTCAAAGCATTTTCAAACGCCGGCTCGCTCAGCACAGCCGCGGAAGTCTTTGGCCAAGAGCCCATGGCTTGCGGCAGGCCCTGCCCAGGGCCCGCCTGTCGCATCAGCAAAGCCAATTGATGCGCTGCATGCCAGCGCGCCAAATAAGCCGACTCGGTCTCGGCACGCGCGCGTTCTGTTTCAATGCTGATGCGGTTGAGGTCCTGCGCGGAGACGTCACCCGCTTGCAAGCGCTTGCGCGTTGCGATCAGCAGTTGCTCGTAGCTCTGCCAAAGGCCGACCAATTCTTGTTGGCGCTCCTGCGCGGCCAACAATTCGTAGAAAGCCTCCAAGGCCATTTGCTTTTGCTGAAGCTGGATGTCCAGCACATCGGTCTGTGCGGCTTGTGCCAGGCCCGCACTGGTGCGGGTGCGAAGCAGTCGCTTGTCAGCGCGCTCCCAGGTCCAGTCCAGGCCCACCGATTTGTCGATTCTTTTTTGTTGCCAGAGCGAGCCTGCACCGACGCCATTTTGCAGGTCAATCGCGCTGGTTTTGGCAGAAAGTATGGGCAGCGGCGCTCGGTTGGCCGCCACAACGTCGGCTTTTGCCGCCTCGGCTTCCTTTTCAGAAAGAGCGACTTCCCAGTTGTCGCTTGCGGCTTTCAGCACCTCGGCCAATGCCATCGGGCGGCTCGCTTGGGGTTGCGCGGCCAAGGGGGCCAGCAGGCTCAGGCAGGCGCCCAAGGCCGCCGCGCTCCTGGCCCAAAACAAGTGTCGTATGCTCATGCATGGTTTATCGCAGACACTGCCTGACCGCCGCCTGACCAACATCACCCCTTCTTGTCGTTGCCGCCATGCGCATTCTTTTGATCGAAGACGATGCAGTCTTGCAAGCCGTCATGTTGCGCAGCCTGAGTGATGCGGGGCACCGGGTGGACGCGGCCTCGCACCTGGAAGAGGCACGGCATTTCTGGCGGATACAGTCATTTGACGCGGTGTTGCTGGACTTGAATTTGCCGTTGCATGGGCGCGCCAGTGCCGCCTCGGGCTCTGGCTTGACGCTTTTGCGCGAGGTTCGCGCCCACGGCGACAAGACCCCTGTGTTGGTGTTGACCGCCAGAGGCCGTACCGAAGAGCGCATTGCCGGCCTGGATGCCGGCGCCGATGATTACCTGGGCAAGCCTTTTGACCTGGCCGAAGTCGAGGCCCGATTGCGCGCCCTGGTGCGGCGCGCCCAAGGCACGCAGGAATTGGTTCAAGTGGGGCGTTTGTGTTTGCATCGCCAGCACCGGCGCTTCTCCCTGGGTGACCAGGAACTGGTCTTGCCGGCCCGGGAGTTTGAGGTTTTGTGGGAGTTGATGACCCCACCAGGACGCGCGGTGAGCAAGCGCTCGCTGTCTGAAAAACTCTCTGATTTCGACGAGGCACTGGGCGACAATGCCTTGGAGGCGTTCATTTCGCGTTTGCGCAAAAAGCTGTTGGACAGCGGTGCCAGCATTCGGACACTGCGCGGCATCGGCTATGTTTTAGAAGAGGCGCAGCGGTGAGTCGCGCCAGCGCCACCCAACCGTCCTTGCGCAACCGCTTGTTGCGGCATGTGCTCATTCCCTTGGCGGCCACCTGGGTGTTGGGCGTGGGCTTGATGACCGGTGTCGCCAGCTATTTCACCCAACAAGCGTATGACCGCGCCTTGTTGGACGATGCTTACCTGGTGGCCAGCCATGTCCACTTGCAAGAAGGTCCGGCGGGCCCACGCTTGTTCCTCCAGCTTTCCGCGACGGAGATGACCACGGTGCTGTTTGACCAGACGGAGTCTCTTTTCTTTGCGGTCATCGATGCCCAAGGCGAGTTGCTGGCCGGCCATCCAGGCTTGGCGCCCGCTGCCCCTTTGACGCCTGGCGCACCGCAGTTTGCGGACCTGACGTACCAGTCTCGGCAGCTGCGTTCGGTCACGCTGCACAAGCGCCAGCCACAGCCCTTTTATGTGGTGATGGCCCAAACCACCACCAGCCGGGAGCGTTTGCTGCAACGACTTTTTCTGTTCTCCTTGGTGCCGCAGGTGGCGCTCTTGTGGCTGTTGGCGGCCGCATTGCGCCGCTGGATTGAAAAAGACCTGCAGCCCCTCTCTGACCTGGAGCAAGCCTTGCATCGGCGCGACGCGCGCGACTTGACGCCCATCCATGTTGGCACGCGCACGCGCGATTTGCAGCGCTTGAACGAGGCAGTCAATGACCTGCTGGCCCGCATCGGGCAAAGTGTGCGTGCCCAGCGAGAGTTCTCGGGCAATGTGGCGCATGAATTGCGCACACCGCTGGCCGGGATTCGCGCCCAAGCGGGCTATGGTTTGGGGCAACAGTCGCCGGATGTGTGGCGTGAGCAATTGCGGGGCATCGCTCGCAGCGAAGAGCGCGCCAGCCATTTGGTGGATCAGTTGTTGGCCTTGGCGCTGGCCGATGAAGCGCAAAACTCTTTGCCTTTGGCGCCGCTGGCCTTGGATGAGGTGGTGCAGGACACGCTGATGCGGTTTCTGGCGCGCGCGGACAGCTTGGGCGTGGACCTGGGCGCACGCGGCTTGGAAAAGCCCGTGCGGGTCATGGCGCACCGCGCATTGGTGGAGGGGGTGTTGAACAACTTGCTGGACAACGCACTGCGGTATGGGCGGCCGCAAGTCGGCGCGCCGCAGGTGACGGTCTCGGTGGAGCAAAGCCATCCTCATGTCCTGCTCAGCGTGCAAGACAACGGCCCTGGCATTTCCGCGGATCAGCGACAGCGGGTCATGCAACGTTGGTCGCAAGGCCAGGCCGGGGAGGCCCTCAAGGAAGGGTCTGGTTTGGGCTTGGCGATTGTGTCGGAATACGCCCGGCTGATGGGGGCCACGCTTTCCTTGCAGCCCGGCGATGGCGGTGTGGGCTTGAAGCTGACCCTGCAGTTTGCGCAAGTGGCCAGCGGCGAAGGTGAGGCATGACCTTGGCCGCCCGCCCCGTCTTGCTGGCGGCCATTTTGTCCTTGGGGGCGGCGGTGTCCTTGGGGATCACGCGCTTTGCCTACGGCTTGCTGCTGCCCATCATGCGAGACGACTTGGCCTGGACCTACACCTTGGCCGGCGCGATGAACACGGCCAATGCCGTGGGGTATTTGTTGGGCGCGTTGACTGCGCCGATGTTGCTGCGCCGTCAGGGGCCTGCGCGCTTGATGCTGTGGGGGGCCGTCTTCGCCACGCTGTTCATGGCCGCCAGCGGTTTTTTTCGCGAGCCCCTGCCTCTGCTGTTGCAGCGCCTGTTGGCGGGGGTGGCCAGTGCCTGGGTGTTTGTGACGGGGGGGCTGTTGGTGGCGCGCCTGGCCTCGCGTCATCCTGAGCGCAGCGGCTGGCTGTTGGGCTTGTATTACGGCGGCACGGGCTGGGGCATTGCGGCCTCAGCACTGTTGGTCCCGCAAGCGCTGGCATGGGGTGGCCATTGGGCGCATGCCTGGTGGTGGCTGGCGCTGTCCTGCGCGCTGGCCACGCTGGTGTTGTGGCGGCCGGTTTTGCAACTGCACGAGGCGCCGGCCAGCGCAGCGACCGTTGCAGCTGAGGCTCCGCAGTGGACGCCTTGGCGGCGTTATGTCCCGGTGTTGGCGGGCTATGGGTGTTTCGGGGTGGGCTACATTGGCTACATGACCTTTGTCATCGCCATGCTGCGCGAGCATGGTGTCGGCGCGCAAGGCCTGACCCTTTTCTATGCCTGTCTGGGTTTGGCGGTGGTGGCCTCGTCCCGAATTTGGGCGGGTTTGTTGGACCGTTACCGGGAGGGGCAGGCCTTGGCCCTGCTCAACGCCTTGCTGGGTGTGGCCACGGTGATTCCCGCCCTGACCCCACACCCAATGGCGCTGATGGTCTCTGGGTTGTTGTTCGGTGGCGTCTTCTTGTCCGTGGTGGCCTCGACCACCGCGTGGGTGCGTCACAACCTGCCGGCGGCCGAATGGGCGCATGGCATCACGGTGTTCACCGTGGTCTTTGCGGTGGGCCAAATTTTGGGGCCCACTTGGGTCGGCTGGATTGCCGACGGTCCCGGCGGCTTGGCCCGCGGTTTGCTGGTCTCGGCGGCGGTGTTGTGGCTAGGCACCGCCCTGGCCTGGCGCCAAAAACCTCTGGCCTAAGCCTCCCGCCATCGCGAGCGCAGCGCGGCGATCTCATGCTCCGGCGTGAGGTTGCCGCGGCCCCTTCGGGGCCTCGCAAAGACGGGTCAGGTTTTGTAGCTGGGGTCGAGCCGATCGAGTTTGCGCAACAAGGCCGGCCAGGCAATGGCGGGGCCTTGCCCGGCGGTGGCGATGCGCATGACCTGGGGCATGTCGCGCATGATCTCGGGGTTCACCTCAATCAGCTCGCCACAGGCTTGCGCGGTCACCTGAATCTGGCAGGTATTTTCAAAGGTGTACATGTTGAGGAAGGCCGCGGGAATGGTGGCGCCAACCGTCAGCAGGCCGTGATTGCGCAGCATCAAAAAGTTTTTGTTGCCCATGTCGGCTTGCAAGCGCGGGATCTCGTCTGCGCGCAGGGCCACGCCCTCATAGTCGTGGTAGGCCAGCGAGGACACGACAAAGGTGGACTGCTGACTGATGGGGAGCACGCCGCATTTCAAGGCGCTGACCGCCACGCCGGCGCGGGTGTGGGTGTGCAATACGCACTGCACATCGGGGCGCGCGGCATGCAGGGCGCTGTGGATGGTGAAGCCTGCTGGGTTCACCGGGAACGCGGACTCTTGCAATTTGTTGCACTGCATGTCCACCTTGATCAGACTGGAGGCCGTGATTTCGTCGAACATCAGGCCATAGGGGTTGATCAAGAACTGATGGTCATGGCCCGAGACCGACTCGGGCAGGCGCACGCTGATGTGAGTGAAGACCAGGTCGCTCCATCCAAAAGCCGCCACCAGCCGGTAGCAAGCCGCCAAGTCACAGCGCAGGGCCCATTCTTCCGCAGTGACCAATTCTTTCAATGAAGGGATGTGCATGCATGTCTCCTGTTTTTTGTAGAAATCATTGTGTCACGCCAGGGCTTGAGATGCCAGTCTCGGGGGCGCTGAAGCCCTTGCGATAAAATGTACAAAACCACTCATTTGTACAAAATGCAAGTTCTTCCTTTGAGCGCCTTGCGCGCGGACATTGCCAGCATGATCGACCTGGTTCAGCAGGGCGAGACGGTGCGCATTTTGCGGCACGGCAAGCCTGTGGCCGACCTGGTCCCTGTGCAGGACGCGCCGGTGGCCAGACAACCCAGCTGGAAGCAGCCCTTTGACCCTGTTGCCTTGCCGCCGCAAGCCTCGTTGGCCCAAGCCGTGTTGCACGAGCGCGAGACCGGCGCATGATCGCCGCCTCGCCCGCCCAGCCCCTGCGCGTGATGTTCGATGCCTCCGCGCTGACACCCCGCTATGCGCAAGAGCCAGGCCACGACCGTGTTCAGGACTTGTGCGCCCGCGCCACCGAGTTGCTGGTGGCCTCCCATTGCAAAGCCGAATTGGCGGCGGCCCTGTCACGACGCCACCACGAAGGCGTGCTGTCGGCGGCGGACTACCAGCGGGTGAAAGCCCGTCTGGCGCAAGACTTTGCCGACATGACCCTGGTGCCCTTGGACGCACGCGTGGAGCGCCAAGCCCTGGAGGCGTTGGAGCGCCAGCCTGTGCAAGGCTGGGACGCGATTCAGGTGGCGTCGGCCCGTGTGGCCCGCGCAGATTTGTTTGTCACGGCCGATCGGCGCCAAGCGCGCCTGGCCCGTGACTTGGGGGTGCCGACCGAGTGCCTGCTGGAAGAACTGAAAGGACCCGTGTGATGTGGTATCCCGAAGCATTTGACATCATTGTGGTGGGCGGCGGCCATGCCGGCACCGAGGCAGCGCTGGCGGCCGCGCGCATGGGCGCGAAAACCCTGCTGTTGAGCCACAACATCGAAACCCTGGGGCAGATGAGTTGCAACCCCTCGATTGGCGGGATCGGCAAAGGCCATTTGGTCAAGGAAATCGACGCCCTGGGCGGCGCCATGGCCTTGGCCACCGATGAGGGCGGCATCCAGTTTCGCATCCTCAACAGCTCCAAAGGCCCGGCGGTGCGCGCCACCCGCGCGCAGGCCGACCGGATTCTCTACAAAGCAGCGATTCGCCACCGCCTGGAAAACCAGCCCAACCTGTGGCTGTTTCAGCAAGCCGTGGATGACTTGATCGTCGAGGGTGACCGCGTCGCGGGCGCCGTCACACAGGTGGGCATTCGTTTTCGCGCGCGCGCCGTGGTGCTGACCGCGGGCACCTTCCTGGACGGCAAGATCCATGTTGGCTTGAACAACCACCCTGGAGGGCGTGCGGGCGATCCCCCCGCCGTTTCCTTGAGCGCACGGCTGAAGGAGTTGAAGCTGCCCCAAGGGCGCTTGAAAACCGGGACGCCGCCACGCCTGGACGGTCGCACCATTGACTTTTCGCAATGCACCGAGCAGCCTGGCGATGGCATGCCTGGAGGCTTGCCGGGCGAGGTGCCGGTGATCAGTTTCTTGGGGCGTCCGGCCATGCACCCGCAACAGGTGCCGTGCTGGATCACCCACACCAATGAGCGAACCCACGAGATCATTCGTTCCGGGTTTGACCGCAGCCCCATGTTCACCGGGAAAATTGAAGGCGTCGGGCCACGCTATTGCCCCAGCGTGGAAGACAAAATCAACCGTTTTGCCGACAAGGAAAGCCATCAGATTTTCCTGGAGCCCGAGGGCCTTAACACCCATGAGGTCTACCCCAACGGCATCAGCACCAGCCTGCCCTTTGACATTCAGTATGCGCTGGTCCGGTCCATGAAAGGACTGGAGAATGCGCACATTTTGCGGCCGGGTTACGCCATCGAGTACGACTATTTCGACCCGCGCGGGCTGACTTCACACTTCGAAACCCGGGCCATTCAGGGACTGTTCTTTGCGGGCCAAATCAATGGCACGACCGGTTACGAAGAGGCGGCGGCGCAAGGGCTGTTTGCCGGCATCAATGCCGCATTGCAGTGCCGGGGGGACGGCCCCTGGGTGCCCTCGCGTGACCAGGCCTACCTGGGCGTGTTGGTGGACGACCTGATCACCAAAGGCGTGACCGAGCCCTACCGCATGTTCACCAGCCGCGCCGAGTTCCGCCTGCAATTGCGCGAAGACAACGCCGACATGCGCTTGACCGAGGTCGGCCGCCAAATGGGGCTGGTCGATGACGCGCGCTGGGATGCGTTCTGTCGCAAGCGCGATGCTGTTTCACGTGAAACCGAGCGCTTGAAATCCATCTGGATCAACCCGCGCAACTTGCCCGCAGAAGAAACCGAGCGTGTGTTGGGCAAAGCCATTGAGCGCGAGTACAACCTGGGCGACTTGCTGCGCCGACCCGGCATCCGGCATGCCGACCTCATGAGCCTGGCGCAGGGGCGTTTTGTCAGCACCGAGCTGGAGGCGCTGGACCCTGTTTCACGTGAAACCGTGGTGGAGCAGGTCGAAATTGCCGCCAAGTACGCGGGCTACATTGGGCGGCAGCGCGATGAAGTGCAGCGCGCGTCTTATTATGAAAACCTGCGCTTGCCAGAGAGCCTTGATTACATGCAGATATCTGCCCTGAGCATCGAGGTTCGGCAAAAGCTCAGCCGACAACGGCCCGAAACCTTGGGCCAGGCTTCGCGCATTTCCGGCATCACACCAGCGGCCATCTCCTTGCTGTTGATTCATTTGAAGCGGGGCCGCTTCAGCGGCTTTGCAACCGAAGACACCCAGGTGGCGGCGTGACGGCCGAGTTGGAGCGGGGTCTGCGCGAGGGCCTGGCCGATTTGGGCCTGGTCTTGGCGGATGCGCAAGTTTCGCAGTTGCTGGCCTACCAGGCCTTGATCGCCAAATGGAACCAGGTTTACAACCTGACGGCGGTTCGGGACCCGCAAGAGATGCTGACTCATCATCTGTTGGACAGCCTTGCGGTCGTGCCACCGATGCGCCAGCAGTTGGCGGGCCGCGCCACGCTTTTGGATGTGGGGTCGGGCGCCGGACTGCCGGGCGTGGTCTTGGCCATCACCTGTCCTGAGCTGACCGTGACTTGCGTGGACACGGTGGCCAAAAAAGCCGCCTTCATTCAACAGGTGGCGGTGAGCTTGGGCTTGCCGCACCTGAAAGGCTTGCATGCCAGGGTGGAAACTTTGCCAGGGCCCTACGACGTGATCTGCTCGCGTGCCTTCTCTTCCCTGCCCGATTTTGTGAAAGGTTCCCGCCAAGCCTTGGATCCCCAAGGCGTGTGGATGGCCATGAAAGGCAAGCATCCACAGGAAGAGCTGGCGGCTTTGCCCGCCGATGTGGATGTGTTTCACGTGGAACCCTTGACCGTGCCCGGCTTGTCGGCAGAACGTTGCATTGTCTGGATGCGTTTGGCGGCGCAAGACAGTTAAACTCTGGGCTCTGCCGCTGAAAGGTTGTGATGCTCGGGGTTTCAGATTACGCTGCATTTGTGCTGGCCATCGTGGTTTTCCTGGCGATTCCAGGCCCCGGCAATTTGGCGTTGTTGACCTCCACCGCCAAGGGCGGTGTGCGTGGTGGTTTGGCTTCGACCTTGGGCATCATGGCCGGCGACCAGGTCTTGATGTGGCTGGCCGTTGCCGGTGTGGCCGCCTTGTTGACCGCCGCCCCCGCCCTCTTCTTTGCCGTGCAATGGCTGGGCGCACTGTACCTGGCTTACTTGGGTTGGCGCATGTTGCGCGCGCAGCCCGGTGAGGCGCCGGTGGTGAACATTGCGGTCGGACAATACTTTCGGCAGTCCATGCTCATCACCTTGCTCAACCCCAAGGCGATTGTTTTTTACATGGCTTTTTTCCCTTTGTTTGTGGATCCGCAGCAGCACCAAGGCGGGCTGACCTTCGCCTTCATGGCGCTGACCATTGCGGCCCTCACCTTGTTGTACGGCTTGGTGCTGGTGGTGCTGGCGCACCGATTGGCGGCGCGCATCCAAGCCAAGCCTTGGATGGCGCGGGTGCTGAACAAAATCGCCGGCAGCCTGCTGATTGCTTTTGGCCTGAAACTGGCCTTGTCCAAGTAAACCGATCACGACACCGAAAGACCTGAATGGCCCACATTTTTTGCATTGCCAACCAAAAAGGCGGCGTCGGCAAAACCACCACCACGGTGAACCTCGCCGCAGGCTTGGCCGCGGTGGGTCAACGGGTGCTGATGATCGACCTCGACCCCCAAGGCAACGCCACCATGGGTTCGGGTGTGGACAAGCGGCAACTGACGCTCAGCGTTTACGACGTGTTGCTGGAGTCGGCCTCGGTCGCCGAGGCCCGCGTGCGCAGCCAATGGGGCGAAACGCCCTCGCAAAAAGCCAAGCCCACCTACGACGTGTTGGGCGCCAACCGCGACTTGGCCGGGGCAGAGGTGGAATTGGTCGGCCTGGAGCGACGCGAAAAGCGATTGAAGCAAGCTCTGTCCGAAGTCGATAAAGATTACGACTTTATTCTTATCGATTGCCCGCCCTCCCTGTCCATGCTGACCCTCAATGGCCTGTGCTGTGCCCATGGCGTGGTGGTGCCCATGCAATGCGAATACTTTGCCTTGGAAGGGCTGACCGATTTGGTCAACACCATCAAGCAGGTACACGCCAACCTGAACCGGGAACTCAAGGTGATTGGCTTGCTGCGTGTGATGTTTGACCCGCGCATCACCCTGCAGCAGCAGGTCAGCGACCAACTCAAGGCACACTTTGGCGACAAGGTGTTCAACACCATCATTCCGCGCAACGTGCGCTTGGCCGAGGCGCCCAGTTATGGTTTGCCGGGTGTGGTGTTTGACCCGTCTGCCAAGGGCAGCCAGGCCTTTGTGGCCTTTGCCCAAGAGATGGTGGAGCGCATCCCCACCTTGCGAGGCTAAGGGCATGTCATGGCATGTCTTGGGACTGCCGGATGGGCGCGGGGGCATGCCCAGTCCCTGGCTGCTGCACTGGGCGCAGCGGCATGGTGTGGAACAAGTCCCGCAACACGATTGGCAACGCCCCCTGCGCGGCGACTGGATGATGCAGCTGGAAGAAGCCGTGTTGCGCCATCCGCGCGTGGTGCTGGTGGCGGATCAACTGGCCTGCCATTTGGTCGCGGCCTGGGCCGCACACTCCCGGCTCACGAACCGGGTCCTGGCGGCGTGGTTGGTGGCAACGCCGGCCTTGGCGCGTACCGAGGACAAGGTCCGTTTGCCGAGTTGGTTTCCTGTGGTGCGAGCGCCTTTGCCTTTTCCGGCTTGGTCGATTGCTGCCGAAGCGGACGCACCGGTACAAGACTGGGGCGCGCGGATCCTGACGATGGCAGGGCCCGACAGCGACGAACCTGCTTGGCAGGCGGGCTGGGACCGCTTGCAGTCTCAAACCCAAGCATTCATTGAAACGAACTGAAAAAGAAAGACATTCGATGGTCACGAAAAAACCCAAAGGCCTGGGCCGCGGACTGGAAGCCCTGCTCGGACCCAAAGCCGAAGAGCCGTCCGTTTCAGAAACCACAGCCACAGGAAAGCCTTCTACCTTGGCCTTGTCAGAGTTGGTGCCGGGAGCCTATCAGCCGCGCACCCGCATGGATGAGGGTGCCTTGTACGAACTGGCCGAGAGCATCAAAGCGCAAGGCATCATGCAGCCTATCCTGGTCCGCCAATTGACCCAGGGCGAGAACGCCGGCAAATACGAAATCATTGCGGGCGAGCGCCGCTTTCGCGCCTCGCGCCTGGCGGGGCTGGACACGGTGCCCGTGCTGGTGCGCGATGTGCCGGATGAGTCTGCCGCCGCCATGGCGCTGATTGAAAACATCCAGCGCGAAGACCTGAACCCCTTGGAAGAAGCCCAGGGCTTGCAGCGCCTGGTCAAAGAGTTTGGCCTGACCCATGAACAAGCCGCCCAAGCCGTGGGGCGCTCACGCAGCGCCGCTTCCAACTTGTTGCGCTTGTTGAACCTGGCCGAAGCCGTTCAAACTTTGTTGATGGCGGGCGACCTTGACATGGGCCATGCGCGCGCCCTGCTCTCTTTGGACAAGGCCGCACAAATCACCGCCGCCCACCAAATTGCAGCCCAACAAATGTCGGTGCGCGATGCCGAGCGCTTGGTGAAAAAGCTCAGCGCGGAGTTTCAGCTCGTCTCACCCAAACCCAAGAAAGAAAAGTCGCGTGACTTGCGGCGTGTCGAAGAAGAGTTGTCGGACTTGCTCACCGCAGAGGTCGACGTGCGCATCAAAAAGCGCATGAAGCGCTACGGCCGTGTGGAGGAAATGGGCGAAGTCGCGATTCAGTTCGGCTCCTTGGAAGAGCTCAATGGCCTGATCGAAAAACTCCGCCACGGCAACTGACCACGCCCGTTATCGCGAGAGAAGCGCGGCGATCCCTCTGCGAAGGAAGATCGCCACGGCCCGTTGGGCCTTGCGATGACGGGGGGTTAGAGCGTGAAAATTTTCCCGGGGTTCATGATGTTGTGCGGGTCGAGGGCGCGCTTGAGGGTGCGCATCATCTCGACGGCACCGGTTCCCGCCTCGTTCACCAGGAAGTCGATCTTGTGCAGGCCGATGCCATGCTCGCCGGTGCAGGTGCCCTCCAAGCTGAGGGCGCGGCTGACCAGTTTGTGGTTCAGCGCTTCGGCGGTGGCGCGCTCTTCGGCGCTGTTGGGGTCGATCAGGTAGCCAAAGTGGAAGTTGCCATCGCCCACATGGCCCACCAGGAAGTAGGGGATGCCGCTGGCATCGGCTTCGGCCACAGAGTCGAGCAGGCAGTCGGCCAGTCGGCTGATGGGCACACAGGTGTCGGTGCTGATGCAGCGGCAGCCAGGACGGGACTGCACCGCAGCGAAGTACGAGTTGTGACGCGCCGTCCACAAGCGGGTGCGCTCTTCAGGGGTGGAGGCCCATTCAAACGACTCGCCACCGTTGTCCGAGGCAATCGCTTGCACTGTTTCGGCTTGCTCTTTCACGCTGGCCGGCGAGCCATGGAACTCCATCAGCAACAGGGGCTGCTCTTTCAGCGTGAGCTTGGAATAGTTGTTGACCAGGCGCACGCTGTTCACATCGATCAATTCCACGCGCGCAATCGGCACGCCCAATTGAATCGTCTGAATCGTGGTGTGAACCGCCGCCTCCAACGAGGGGAAGGAGCAGATTGCGGCCGACACCGCCTCCGGCAAGGGGTACAGTTTCACCGTGACTTCGGTGATCACGCCCAGCGTGCCTTCGCTCCCCACAAACAGGCGCGTCAGGTCATAGCCCGCGCTGGATTTTTTGGCGCGTGAGCCTGTGCGAATCACTTCGCCGCTGGCGGTGACCACTTCCAGTGCCAACACGTTGTCACGCATGGTGCCGTAGCGAACGGCATTGGTGCCGCTGGCGCGGGTGGCGCTCATGCCACCGATGGAGGCATCGGCGCCAGGATCGATGGGGAAAAACAGGCCCGTGCTTTTGATCTCTTCATTGAGCTGCTTGCGGGTGACGCCAGGCTGCACCGTGACGGTCAAGTCTTCGGCATTGATGGACAGCACTTTGTTCATGCGGCTCACGTCCAGGCTGATGCCCCCCTGAACGGCGAGCAAATGCCCTTCCAGTGAGGAGCCCACGCCAAAAGGAATCACCGGCACGCGGTGCTGGTTGGCCAGGGCCACAGCGGCGGCCACATCGGCCGTGCTTTCTGCGAACACCACGCCCGCAGGCGGGGGCACTTGAAAGGACGATTCATCGCGGCCGTGCTGTTCGCGCACCGCCATGGCGGTTGAAAACCGGTCACCAAATTGAGCTTGGAGCGCTGCGATCAGGGCAGCAGGAACCTCACGTTGCACAACGTCGGGCACCAAATGGTTCAAAGCGGCGGGGGCGTTCATGGGGATCTCCAATCCAGAGTGAAGGCTGATTCTACGAAGACCGGCCCAGGCTTGCATGGGCGACTTGTGCCAGCAGCGACAGGCCGCTGAGGATCAGCAAGCCCAAGATGGCCTGGCGCAACTTGGCGGCCGGCAAGCGGTGCGCCAGCCGATGGCCGAGCAACAAGCTGATCAGGGCGGTCAGCGCCAGACCGGGCAGCCAGGCACCAAGCTCGGGCGACGACAAGCGCCCGGTCAGTCCCATCACGATGCTGGCCAATCCGGACAACAGCAACAGGGCCGCCGAAATGTTCACCCGCAGGGTGTGCGCGTCGCGGAAGCGGGTCACCAAGTGACCCACCATCACGGGGCCAGAGGTGCCAAAAATCACTTCAATCAAACCTGCCAAAAGACCGCTAAATACTGGGCTTTTGAAGAGTGAGTGCTGGCTTGTCGTGGTTTGTCGCAAGCCACGCACCCCCACCCAAATGACATAGCAGCCCAAGACCAGCAACAAAAGCGGGCTGTTGGCCCAAGCCGGTTGTTGCATCACCAACCAACCCAAACCTGCACCGCCCAACAACCAAGGCAGCAAGCGCAGCAACAGGCGTGCCTCAATGCGCTCCCATTGCAAGCCACCCAACAGCAGGCAGCCCGCGAAAACCAGGGGGACCACCTGGGCCAGTGGCCATTGCCAACTCAACAAGGGCACAATCACCAACGCCGAACCAAAGCCTGTGACGCCCAGCACAAAGAAGCCCAGGGCGATGACGGCGACGGGATAAATGATTTCAAACATGAGGCCTCAAGGTCAGCACAAGACTTGGGACAATACTGCATCTTGAAGGAGTGAACTCATGGGCAACCGCTTGACCCAAATTGCAACCCGAACCGGGGACAACGGCACCACTGGCCTGGGCAACAACCAGCGGGTGTCCAAGAACAGCTTGCGCGTGCACGCCATGGGCGAGGTGGACGAGTTGAACTCCAACATCGGCGTTCTGCTCTGTGAGGACATGCCGCAGGATGTGCGTGACTTGTTGGTGGAAATTCAGCATCAACTGTTTAACCTGGGGGGCGAGCTTTCCATTCCTGGGTTTGAATTGCTCAAGACGGATGCGGTGCTGGCGTTGGACGAAGCCTTGGCGCATCACAACGAACAATTGCCTCGATTGGAAGAGTTCATCTTGCCCGCGGGCACGCGCGGGGCCGCGCTGTCGCATGTGTGCCGCACGGTGGCACGGCGCGCCGAGCGTGCGGTGGTGGCCTTGGGCAACGAAGAGGCCTTGCAAGACACACCGCGCCAATACCTGAACCGCTTGAGCGACCTCATGTTTGTGCTGGCCAGGGTGTTGAACCGTGTGAACGGTGGCGACGATGTGTATTGGCGCAGCGAGCGCATGAAAGGCCAAGCCGGGGGCGCGGCTTGACGCCTCAGGCGCTGCTGGCGTTGAGGGCCTCGTCAAAAATGGCGACCGCCCGCGTCCAGCCCGCCGAGGCACCCCGGATCTTGTGCGGGAAACAGCTGATGTAAAAACCGCTGGCGGGCAGCGCTTCCAGGTTGTGCAGCTTTTCCAGGTGGCAGTAGCCAATGTCACGGCCCGCTTTGTGGCCCTCCCAAATCAGCGAGGCATCCTGGGTCTCGCCGTATTTTTTGGCGGTGTGCACAAACGGGGCATCCCAGCTCCAGGCGTCGGTGCCGGTCAGGCGCACGCCGCGCTCTAACAGGTACATGGTTGCCTCATAACCCATGCCACAGCCGCTGGCCACGTAGTCGGACTGGCCATAGCGCTGGCCCGCGCGCGTGTTGATGACCACGATCTCCAAGGGCTTCAGGGTATGGCCGATGCGTTGAAGCTCCGCTTCGACATCCGCTGCGGTCACCACATAGCCGTCGGCGAAATGGCGAAAGTCCAGTTTCACACCCGGTTGAAAACACCACTCCAGCGGCACATCATGGATGGCGATGGCGGGCTTTTTCTCGCCCAGGGCTTTGTCCATGGTGGAGTGAAAGTGGTAAGGCGCGTCCAGGTGCGTGCCGTTGTGCGTAGACAGTTGCACAAACTCCACCGCCCAGCCTTCGCCGTCGGGCAGGTCGCCTTTTTGCAAGCCCGGGAAAAAAGGCTCAATTTGCGACACGGTGTTCTCGTGCGTGAAGTATTCGATTTTGGGGGCGAAAGCCGGCGGGTCACTGACCACGTCGTTTTCGAGAAAGATGGACAGATCGACGAATCGGCGTGTCATGAAATCTCCAGAGTCAACAGGGATGGAAGATCAGTTCTGCGGCCAGTGCACCATGGGCAAACCCGCCACAGGAGAGCGAAAAGATGGCAAGGTGGTGCCCATGAGGCTGCCGATGTACACCGTTTTCAGGTCGGGCCCGCCAAAGGTGATGCTGGCCATCCAGGGCGCCAGGGTGCCGCGCGCTTGCAGCATGTCTTCGGTGGTCAGGGTGCCGGCCGCCATTTTGCTGAGCAGCTTGCGCGAGGCCTCGGGGTTGCCATCGTCGAGCAGCAGTCGCTTATCGCCTTGTGGCGTGAGGGCGATCAGTTGATCCACCATGATCAAAGTGCACCAGAGGTTGCCGGCGCTGTCGAAGGCAATGCCATCGGGAAACCCGCCCAGGTGCGAGGGACCAAAAATTTCGCGGTCCACCAGTTGCACGCCCTGGGGCCCTTCTTGCAAACGCATGCGGCTGATGCGCGGCCCGGTGGTCTCGACGATGTAAAGCCACTCTTCGCGCGCGTCCAGTCGAATTTCGTTGGTGAAGTAAAAGCCGTCGGCGACCACGCGCAGGCCGTGTTCGTCCACCACGGCGACATAGCCATCGCAAACGCGGGAACTGGCGGCAGCTGTCCAGGGATTCATGCGGGTCGAAATCGTCAGCCAGATGCGGTTGCGCCGATCGCGCAACACAAAGTTCACCTTGCCGATCGGCTGTCCATCGATGCGGTCATACAGCGTGCGCGTATGACCTTCTCGGGTCATGACCTCGAGCACATCGGTGCCAAAGTTGGAAATCAGGATGTCGCCGTTGGCTGCAAACGCCAAGCCATTGGGCAGGGTGCCAGTGGTGAATTTGGCTTCCACGGCATCGTTGCTGGCGGTGGGCGCTGTCGCAAAGTGCGGGTCGGCCTGCTGGCCAATGAAGTGTTGCTGGCCGTCAGGGTCGATGCGGGTGACGCCACCGCGGGCATCGGCCACCCACAGGCAGCCGTTGGGCTCGGCCAGAATGCATTCGGGGCGTTGCAAGTCGTGCCCCACCGTTTGGATGGCCGCGCGCGAAACTTCAAAACCATCGAGAGGATTGGGTGCTTGCATGCCTTGGATTGAACCGGTTTCGACGGGCCCGCAACAAGCGGAGTAACCCTAGCGCTGTCGCTCACGAAACGCCCTGCATTGGCAGCAGCGAGCGACGCTGCTAATCTTGCAGCATGAATGCCGCAAACCACGCCGACACCACGCCCCCCTTTGTGCCGCAAATGCGCCTGTACACCCAGTGGCTGGCAGAAAAGCACGGCCTGCATTTTGAAGATTACCAAGCCCTTTGGCGATGGTCCGTGACCGAGCTCGATGCCTTTTGGCAAAGCATCTGGGATTACCTGGATTTGCAGTCACCCACGCCCCACACCGCGGTGTTGGCCCGCAACACCATGCCTGGGGCCCAGTGGTTTCCTGGCGCGCAGGTGAACTATGCGCAGCAAGTTTTGCGGCATGTGGAAGCGGCGCACGCGGCCGGGCAGCTGGCCATCATCAGCAACAACGAGCGGGGCCAGCGGCGTGAAATGACCTGGCCGCAATTGCGTCGCCAGGTCGCCGCCATGGCCCGCCACCTCCGCGCACAAGGTGTCCAGCCCGGTGACCGCGTGGCCGTTTACTTGCCCAATATTCCAGAAACCATGGTGGCTTTTCTGGCGGTGGTCAGCTTGGGCGCGATCTGGAGTGTGTGTGCGCCCGACATGGGCACCAATGCCGTGCTGGACCGCTTCAAACAGATTACGCCCAAGGTGTTGATCGCCTGCGATGGCGTGACCTATGGCGCCAAAGACCACGACCGCACCGGTGTGGTGGCCGAGTTGCGCGCCGCCTTGCCCAGCGTGACCCATGTGGTGGTGTACCAAAACCTCAAGGGCTTGCCTGCCTTGCCAGACACCGTAGACTTTGAGGCCATCGTGCAACAGCAAGACCCGTCGATGGACGCGTTTGAGCCGCAGTGGCTGCCCTTCGACCACCCGCTGTGGATTGTGTATTCCAGCGGCACCACCGGTTTGCCCAAACCCATCGTGCACACCCACGGCGGCACGGTGCTCAATGGCATGGCCCACAAGTCGCTGCATTACGACGTGGCCTGCAGTTACGAGCCCAACTCCTTGGGTGAACGCTTTCTTTGGTACAGCTCCACCGGCTGGGTGATGTGGAATGCCCAGCTCAGCGGCTTGCTCAGCGGCACCACCTGCGTCATCTTTGATGGCAACCCCGGCGGGTCCAAGGACAAGCCCGACTGGGGCACGCTGTGGCGCTATGCCGCCGAAGAAAAGGTGACCTTCTTTGGCGGAGGCGCCGCTTTCTTCGCCAACTGCATGAAGGCAGGGGTCACGCTGGCGCCCTACCCGGGCTTGTCCCGGGTGCGTGCATTGGGGACCACGGGCTCGCCCCTGAGCGCCGAAGTGCAGCAGTGGGGCACCGACGAGTTTCGCAAGGTGTATGACCAGGCGGGCGTGCAGGCGCCGGACATTTGGTGGTGCAATATTTCCGGCGGTACCGATGCGGGTGCGTTCGTGGGTGGCTTGCGTGACTTGCCCATGGTCGCGGGTGAAATGCAATGCCGTCTGTTGGGCGTGGCCGTGGAGGCTTGGAACGAACAAGGCCAACCGGTGGTGGACGAAGTGGGCGAGTTGGTGGTCACCCAGCCCGTCCCGTCCATGCCGCCTTTCTTTTGGGGCGATGTTGACCATCAGCGCTACTTGGGCAGCTATTTCGACATGTTTCCAGCGGGGCAAGGTCGCCAGCCTGGTGGCGGCGACGCTGACGCGGCCTATGGCGCGGTGTGGCGCCATGGGGATTGGCTCAAAGTGACGCCCGAAGGCCGCTGCGTGATCTATGGTCGCAGCGATGCCACCATCAACCGCCATGGCCTGCGCATGGGCACCAGCGAGCTGTACCGCGCCGTCGAGGCTTTGCCAGAAGTCCTCGACTCGATGGTGGTCGATCTGGAGTATTTGGGGCGCGACAGCTACATGCCTTTGTTTGTGGTGTTGCGCAGCGGCGTGGCCCTGGATGCGGCCCTGAAAGAGCGATTGAATGCGGCGGTGCGCGTGGCGCTGAGCCCACGCTTCGTGCCCGATGAGATTTTTCAGGTCGCCGAAATCCCGCGCACCTTGTCGGGCAAAAAACAGGAGCTGCCGATCAAAAAGCTGCTCTTGGGCCAGCCCATCGACAAAGTGCTCAACCGAGACGCGATGGCCAACCCGGCGTGTCTGGAATGGTACATCGCGTTGGCTCAAAAGCGGCTGGCGTCCGCCGCCTCCTGAAGCACCCAGCCCCGAAAGCGCTCCAGCACGGGGTTGCCTGCAGAGGTTTCCGGTGTGATCAGGTAGTAAGCCCGCTCATCCCCCAAGGGGCGCGGGCAGGCCACCACCAGCTCGCCGCGCGCCAACTCGCCGCGGATCAACAGCAAGGGCATCAAGGCCACGCCCATGCCGTGGGTGGCCGCCATGGCCAGCATGGAAAAAAGCTCATGGCGCGGGCCGCGACCGGCTTGGGGTGCGTCAACCTGTTGCGCGTCAAACCAGTGTCGCCAGCCATCGGGTCGGGTGGATTGTTGCAGCAGGGGCAAATCGCGCAGACCTTCGGGTGTCAACGCTTGACCCTGCGGCAACAGCGCAGGGCTGCACACCGGCACCACCGTTTCGTCCATCAGTTTGTCGGCACGGGTGCCCGGCCAGTTGCGAATTTGTTCGGGGGTGCCAGTGTAGAGCGCCGCGTCAAATGCGCTGTCTGCGAACAGAAAGGGCCGGGTTCGGGTGTCGATGTGAACCGTGATGTCGGGGTGCTGTTGTGCCAACCGCCCCAGTTTGGGAATCAGCCAGTGGGTGGTGAAGGTGGGCACGGCGGCCAGGGTCAGGTGCCCGCCGCTGCCTTGTTGCGTCACCACTTCCAAGGCATCGCGCTCCAGCCCCTCCAGGCGTTGGCTCACTTGGCGCGCATAGGCCTGCCCGGCCGGCGTCAGGCTCACACCATGCCTGGTGCGACGAAAAAGTCGCAAGCCAAGAAAACCCTCCAACAGGCTGATTTGCCGGGATACCGCACTTTGTGTGAGCGCCAACTCTTCGGACGCCTTCGTGTAACTCTCATGTTTCGCTGCTGCTTCAAAGCAAATCAGGGCTTGGGTGGAGGGGATTTTGCGACGCATGAAGGAGCAGAAAAAATTTTGATTTATCGAATTTTCGCATATCTAAGTGTCAAATCACCGTTTGCCGCCGGGGCCGAAACCTCTGTAACATGCCTCCTTTATTTCGAATTTCAGGAGAAGCTGCAATGGCCCACGCCGCATTTCAATGGCAAGACCCTTTTCTGCTGGACCAGCAATTGACCGAAGAAGAGCGCATGATTCGCGATGCCGCCCAGGCCTATTGCACCGACCGCTTGATGCCGCGCGTGCGCGATGCCTTCCGTCACGAGTCCACCGACCCGAGCATTTTTCGCGAGATGGGTGAGCTGGGCTTGCTCGGCCCCACCATCCCGACCCAGTACGGCGGCCCCGGCCTGAGCTATGTGGCCTATGGCCTGATTGCGCGGGAAGTGGAGCGCGTGGATTCTGGCTACCGCTCCATGATGAGCGTGCAGTCTTCGCTGGTGATGGTGCCCATCCACGACTTCGGCACAGAGGCCCAAAAGCAGAAATACCTGCCCAAGCTGGCCACCGGTGAATGGATTGGCTGCTTTGGCCTGACCGAACCCGATCATGGTTCGGACCCGGCCAGCATGGCCAGCCGCGCCCAGAAAGTGCCTGGCGGCTACAGTCTCAAGGGCAACAAGATGTGGATTTCCAACAGCCCGATCGCCGACGTGTTTGTGGTCTGGGCCAAGGAAGTCAGCGAGAGCGGCCAAGTCGGCCCGATCCGCGGCTTTGTGCTCGAGAAGGGCATGAAGGGGTTGAGCGCCCCGGCGATTCATGGCAAGGTGGGCTTGCGCGCCTCCATCACCGGTGAGATCGTGATGGACGGTGTCTTCGTGCCCGAAGAAAACGCCTTCCCTGAAGTGCAAGGCCTGAAGGGCCCCTTCACCTGCCTGAACAGCGCGCGTTACGGCATTGCCTGGGGTGCCCTGGGGGCCGCCGAGTACTGCTGGCACACCGCCCGCCAGTACACCCTGGACCGCAAGCAGTTTGGTCGCCCCTTGGCGGCCAACCAGCTGATTCAGAAGAAGCTGGCCGACATGCAAACCGACATCGCCCTGGGCCTGCAAGGCTGCTTGCGCCTGGGCCGCATGAAAGACGACGGCACGGCTTCGGTGGAAGTGACCTCGATCCTCAAGCGAAATTCCTGTGGCAAGGCGCTGGACATCGCCCGCGTGGCACGCGACATGATGGGCGGCAACGGCATCAGCGACGAATTCGGCGTGGCGCGCCACCTGGTGAACCTGGAGGTGGTCAACACCTACGAGGGCACGCACGACATCCACGCCCTGATTTTGGGCCGCGCACAAACCGGCATTGCCGCGTTCGCCAACTGATCGTTGGCGGCGATCCGCTGCCTGTGCACACCTCACAGGCAGCCAGCTGGCCAGCGCGGGATAATCCAGCCATGGCAAGCAAACAACGTGTCGTCGTCGGACTCAGTGGCGGAGTGGATTCCGCGGTCAGCGCCTGGCTGCTCAAGCAGCAGGGCTACGAGGTCATCGGCATCTTCATGAAGAACTGGGAAGATGACGACGACAGCGAATACTGTTCATCCAACATTGACTTCGTCGACGCCGCTGCGGTGGCCGACGTCATCGGCATCGAGATCGAGCACGTCAATTTCGCGGCCAACTACAAAGACCGCGTGTTTGCCGAATTTCTGCGCGAATACCAGGGCGGGCGCACACCCAACCCCGACATTCTGTGCAACGCCGAAATCAAGTTCAAAGCTTTTCTCGACCATGCCATGCGGCTGGGGGCCGAAAAAATTGCCACGGGCCATTACGCGCGTGTGCGCGAAAGAGAAGGCGCCTTTGAGTTGCTCAAGGGACTGGACCCTGGCAAGGACCAAAGTTATTTCTTGCACCGCCTGAACCAAGCGCAACTGAGCAAAACCCTGTTTCCGGTGGGCGAGTTGCACAAAAGCGAAGTGCGGCGCATTGCCGCCGACATCGGCTTGCCCAATGCGCGCAAGAAAGACTCGACCGGCATTTGTTTCATCGGTGAGCGCCCGTTTCGCGAGTTTTTGAACCGCTACATCGCCCAAGCGCCAGGCCCGATCAAGGACGAGCGCGGCCGCGTGCTGGGGCGCCATGTGGGCCTGAGTTTTTACACCCTGGGCCAGCGCCAGGGCCTGGGCATTGGCGGCGTCAAGGAAAAAGGCGCGCAGCGAGGCGGGGGCGAGCACGCACCCTGGTTTGTGGCGCGCAAAGACTTGGCCAACAACACTTTGTATGTGGTGCAAGGGCATGACCACCCTTGGTTGTTGTCGCACGAGGTGAGCGTAGACGACCTGAGTTGGGTCGCTGGACAGCCGCCAGCGCCGGGAACCCTGGCCGCGAAGACGCGCTACCGACAAACCGATGCGGTTTGTGATCTGCACTGCCCCACGCCGCAGACGCTGGCGCTGCATTTTCCTCAAGCACAGTGGGCGGTCACCCCGGGCCAGTCCGCCGTGCTTTACCAAGGCGATGTCTGCCTGGGCGGGGGCGTGATTGCTGCCGCGCAAACCCTTGATCTTGAGAAAGCCACCGCATGACGCTGACCCGTCGCGCTTTTCAGCGACAACTTCAAGCCAGTGCGCTGGCGCTGGCCTTGGCGCCTTGGCAGCGGGCTTTGACCCAGCCTGCAGACCAAGCCCGCACCTGGAAAAACAACCCCTTCAGTTTGGGTGTCGCCAGCGGCCGACCGCGGCCCGATGCCATCATGCTGTGGACTCGCCTCTTGGTCAGCGATGAAGACCGTCGCCTGAGCGCCCAAACCGAGGAAGGCCTCAAGGTTGAGTGGGAAGTTTTTGCCGACGAGGCCCTGCGGCGACCGTTGTTCAAGGGACAGCAAGTCACGGATGGCACCCGGGGCCACAGCGTGCATGTGCATTTGCAGGGCCTGGCACCGGCGCGCGATTATTGGTACCGTTTTCGCTGTGGCGATGCCCTCAGCCGGGTGGGCCACACCCGCACCGCGCCGGCGGCAGACGCTGCCGTCAAACAGCTGCGCATCGCGCTGGCGTCCTGCCAGCATTTCGAGCAGGGGCACTACATTGCCCACCGTGATATTGCGGAGCAGTCGCTCGACTTCGTGCTGTTTGTCGGCGACTACATTTACGAGAGCTCCAACCCGCGGTATGCGATTCGACAGCACACGGGTGGCGAGCCCATGACCTTGCCGGCCTACCGTGACCGTTATGCGCTTTACAAGAGCGATCCCTTGTTGCAGGCCTCGCATGCGGCCCATCCCTGGGTGTTGATGTGGGATGACCACGAGGTGGTCAACGATTACGCCAACAACCAAGATGCGCGCTACACCGACCCGGCCGTTTTCCTGGCCCGCCGCGCCGCGGCTTATCAGGCGTATTTCGAACATCAGCCCTTGTTGTTGGGTCCCGACCCCGCCAGCCCGCAAAAGGCGTCCATGCGCTTGCATGAGCGCTGGGCCTGGGGCCAACTCGCGGATTTGTGGACCCTCGATTGCCGCCAATACCGGGATCCGCAAGCTTGCCCCGACCCCCTCAAAGGTGGCGGTCGTGTGGTGACCACGTGCGCCGAGCTGGACAATCCCGCCCGCAGCATGTTGGGCCATGCGCAGGAGCGTTGGCTGTCGGAGGGCTTGAGCACCTCCACCCGGCGTTGGAAAATTTTGGCGCAAGCCACCCAAATCAGCTCGACCCGTGTGGACACACCCTTGGGCCGCACCACCTACACCGATGCCTGGGATGGTTACCCGCTGGCGCGGCAGCGCCTGTTGCAAACCATTGCCGATGCGCGCTTGCAAGACGTGGTCACCCTGGGTGGCGATGTGCACATGAACGTGGCCGCACCGCTGCGCATGCAAGCCAACGACCCGCAATCCCCCGCTTTGGCTTCAGAGTTTGTCACCACCTCCATCACCTCGCGCGGCTTGACCGAGGGCCCGCTGTCCATGATTCGCAGCAGCAACCCTGATTTGTTGCATGCGCGCTCCGATGAGCGTGGCTACACCTTGCTCGATGTCAGCCCTGAAGCCATGCGTGCCGAATTTCGAACCACGCCCTTCCCGGCGGGCACGCGCGACAGTTTGTCGACCCAAGCCGTGTTTCAGGTGCTGCGGGGTCAGGCCGGCCCGCTCAAGGCTTGAGCCCAGGCGCCCCGCGAGGCGCGCAGCACGGCCTGGCGCAACCACAGGTGGGCGCTGGCATCGCGTGTGTGTCGCCGCCACAGCATGTCGATGTGAATTTTCGGCACATCAAAGGGCAGCTCTTGCACGTGCAAAGACTCGGCCATGCCCGTCACGCGCAAGAAGTGCCTGGGCAAGACGGTCAATAAGTTGGATTGCGCCACCACGCGTCCTGCGGTGGCAAATTGGTTGACGGTGAGCACAATCTGGCGCTGATGGCCCAAAGCCCCCAGGGCCTCGTCGACAAAGCCAAAAGGACGCCCTGAAAAACTGACCAGCAAATGGCGCGCTGCGCAGTAAGCCGCCAGCGTCAACTGACTTTGGGCCAGCGGGTGATCGCGCCGCATGACACAGACGTATTCGCCCTGGAACAGCCGCAGATGGTCAAAGCCGATCGGCTCGCCGGCCTGGGCTTTGGCCGTCAGGTCGGCCAACACGGCAGGGAAATAGCCGATGGCCAGATCCACGCTTTCTTGCGCCAGCATGTTGCGCGGATCGCGCGTGGTCAAGGGCAAGACCCGCAAGGCCACGGCAGGCGCCTCTTTTTCAAGAATGTCGGACAAGCCGGGGATCAACTCGGCTGCGGTCGCATCGGCCATCGCGAGCACAAAGCTGGAATGGGCTTGCGCTGGGTGGAACTCACCGGGCGTCAGCGTCAATTCCAACTGCTGCAGGGCTTCGCGCACCACCGGCCACAGGGCCAGTGCCCGAGGGGTAGGGGCCAGGCCCTGCCCTTGGCGTTGTAACAAAGGGTCGCCCAAGGTGTCTCGCAAGCGCCGCAAGGCATTGCTGACCGCCGGCTGGGTCAGGGCCAACAAGCTGGCGGCACGCGTCAGGCTGCGTTCCGACATCACCACATCAAACACCCGGAGCAAATTCAGATCCAGGGTTCGGAAGTTGATGGGGCGGGGGCTATTCATTGATTTTATGCATGATACACATCATCAAACATAATTTGAAGAATATCAGTGATAACCCTATATTCGAAACCTAGCAGCCTGGCTGCACAGACTTTGAAAGGACTTCACATGACCACCTTTGTTCACACCGACTTCCCCGTCCAGCACCCCGGCGTGGTGCGCGCAGAACATGCTGTGGAGAGCTTCAAGCAAGCCACACAGTCGTTTGACGGCGCACGCGGCGTGGCCTCCCTGTTGTTGGCCGCCTTGGTCTCCGCCCTGGTGGTGGTGGCCAACCAAGTCATTGAAACCTGGTCCGATGGCCACCTGCTGGCTGCCTGGATTGCGCTGTGGCTGGTGGCCTTTGCCGGCATCGCGCTGCTGGCCCAGCCCGTGCGTCGTTTCTCGCATGGCTTGCGCCCTGCCTTGTTGCGCTGGCACCAAGCCCGCGAGGAAGCCCGTCAGACGGCCCTGATGTGGCAATACGCCCAAATCGACCCTCGCGTAATGGCCGACATTCAGCGCGCATTGAGCGCCAAAGAAGCTTGATCAAGTCTTCATCGCACCCATGAAAAACGCCCACAGCTGTGGGCGTTTTTCATGATGTTGCGCAAGCCCTTTTGAAAGGGGCTTTCAAGCTCAAGCTGCCAGACGTTTTTCCAATTCGGCTTTGGTGGCCGACAAGGCGCTGGGCAAATGGTAGGCCAATTGCTCGAAGAGTTCGCTGTGCAGTTTCAACTCGGCTTGCCAGGCGGCTTTGTCGATGCTGGTCACGGTTTTGAACTGGTCCGCTGTGAAATTCAGGCCGGTCCAGTTGAGCTCTTCGTAGGAAGGGCTGATGCCGAAAATATGCTCCTGGCCCTGGGCCGAGCCTTCAATGCGGTCGATCATCCACTTCAGCACGCGCATGTTTTCGCCATAGCCGGGCCACACAAACTTGCCGTCCTCGCCTTTGCGGAACCAGTTGGTGGTGTAAATGCGCGGCAACGCAGTGCCGGACTGTGCCAATTTCTGGCCCAGGCTCAGCCAATGCTGGAAGTAGTCGCTCATGTTGTAGCCCGCGAAGGGCAGCATGGCAAACGGGTCACGCCGCACCACGCCTTGGGCGCCGGTGGCGGCGGCGGTGGTTTCCGAGCCCATGGTGGCCGCCATGTAGACGCCTTCCACCCAGTTGCGGGCTTCGGTGACCAGGGGCACGGTGGTGGAGCGGCGGCCGCCGAAAATGAAGGCATCGATGGCCACGCCTTTGGGGTCGTCCCAGGCGCTGTCCAGGGCCGGGTTGTTCACGGCGGCGACGGTGAAGCGGGCGTTCGGATGGGCCGCCTTGGCGCCCGTTTCCTTGGCAATGGCGGGGGTCCAGTCTTTGCCTTGCCAGTCGATGCAGTGGGCCGGGGCGTCGCCCATGCCTTCCCACCACACATCGCCATCGTCGGTCAGGGCGACGTTGGTGAAGATCACGTTCTCGTTCAGGCTGGCCATGCAATTGGGGTTGGTCAGCGTGTTGGTGCCAGGGGCCACGCCAAAGTAGCCCGCTTCGGGGTTGATCGCATACAGGCGGCCATCGGCGGCAGGCTTGATCCAGGCGATGTCGTCGCCAATGGTGGTGACTTTCCAGCCCTCAAAGCCTGCGGGCGGAATCAGCATCGCGAAGTTGGTTTTGCCACAGGCGCTGGGGAAAGCCGCGGCCACATGGTATTTCTTGCCCTGGGGGTTGGTCACGCCCAGGATCAGCATGTGCTCGGCCAGCCAGCCTTGGTCGCGGCCCATGTTGGAGGCGATGCGCAGGGCAAAGCATTTCTTGCCCAGCAAGGCATTGCCGCCGTAGCCTGAGCCATAGGACCAAATTTCACGGGTTTCCGGGTAGTGGACGATGTATTTGGTTTTGTTGCAGGGCCAGGCGCTGTCTTTTTGACCGGCTTGCAAAGGTGCGCCGACGGTGTGAACACAGGGCACGAACTCGCCGTCTGTGCCGATCACGTCGAACACGGCTTTGCCCATGCGGGTCATGATTTTCATGTTGACGGCCACGTAGGGGCTGTCCGACAACTCGATGCCGATGTGGGCAATCGGGCTGCCCAGTGGGCCCATGGAGAAGGGCACCACATACAGGGTGCGGCCCTTCATGCAGCCATCGAACAGGGGTTGCAGCGTGGCGCGCATTTCGGCAGGCGCCATCCAGTTGTTGGTCGGGCCGGCGTCTTCTTTGTTCGCAGAGCAGATGTAGGTGCGGTCTTCCACACGCGCCACATCGCTGGGGTCCGAGCAGGCCAAAAAGGAGTTCGGGCGCTTGGCGGGGTTCAGCTTTTTGAAGGTGCCGGCGTCGACCAATTGCTGGCACAGGCGGGCGTATTCTTCCTCGCTGCCGTCACACCAATAGACGGCCTCTGGCTTGCACAAGGCCACCATGTCGGCAACCCAGGCGATCAGCTTGGCATTCTTCACATAAGCCGGCGTGTTCAAGGCAAGGCCTTGCATGGCGGGTGCGTTCATCGGGAGCTCCTAAGTCAAAAATTGGTTGAGGTCAGGCCCCGCAAGCACCATGGCAGGCGCCTGACCTCAACTCACTTTTGCAGCGTCCAACCGCAGCCTTTGGGGGATGAAAGCTGGGGCAGGGTGACAATTTTATGAATCGCCCCACAAAGTTGCCTGACGATTCCATGCAAAACTTGCATAGTTCTATACGGTATCAAGTTTTGAGCGCCAAAAACACGGCCAGGACAGCCCTTTTTGGCACCTTGGCGACTTTCAAACCGATGTCCTCACGCCCCTGAAGCGACCACCCGCAACACTTCTTCGCCATAGGCCGCCATTTTTTTGGCGCCAATGCCGCTGATGTCTTGCAAATCATTCAAGCTCTGAGGGGCGCGTTGCGCAATGGCTTCCAGGGTGGCATCGTGAAAGATGACATAGGCGGGCAAGTTGTGCGCACGGGCGACCTCGCTGCGCCAAGCCTTCAAGGCCAGCATGCGTTGCTGCCCCCCCGGGTCCAGCGGTAACGTCTGCCGAGCGGCGCTGGCGTCACGTGACTTGCCGGTGCGGGGCGTGCGCAGGGCTTCGCGCAAAGACACTTTTATCTCGCCCTTGAGCACCGCTTTGGACTTTTCTGTGAGGTACAGGGTGTTGAAGGCTTGCGCGTCGAGCCCCAATGCGCCGATCGCCAACAGCTGTCGCAACACGCCACGAAGCTGTACTTCGCTGTACTCTGCCCCCAGCCCAAAGGTGCTGAGCGCATCATGGCCGTGTTGCATGACTTTGTCGGAACGCTTCCCGCGCACGATGTCCATCAGATGACCGGCGCCGAACTGCATGCCGTGCATGCGATGGATGCGGTAGATGGTGGACAAGAGCTTGAGCGCAGCATCGGTGCCGTCCCACACCGCGGGGGGGTGCAAGCAGTTGTCGCAGTTCATGCAACGCAGGACTTGCATGCCTTGCACAGGCTGAGCTTCGCTGGGTCGATAGGTCTCGCCAAAATACTGCAGCATGCGCACTCGCCGACAGTCGGTGGCTTCCGCCAAGGCCAACAAGGCATCGAGCTTTTCGCGCAGGCCCTGTTTGAAAACCTCGTCGGCCGGGCTTTCATCGATCATGCGTCGTTGCTGGACCACATCTTGCAGGCCGTAACACATCCAGGCATGGGCGCTCTGGCCATCGCGCCCTGCGCGGCCGGTTTCTTGGTAATAGCCTTCCATGTTTTTGGGCATGTCCAGGTGCGCCACGAAGCGCACATCGGGCTTGTCGATGCCCATGCCAAAGGCAATGGTGGCCACCATGATCCAGCCTTCTTCGCGCAAAAAGCGGTCCTGGTTTTGTTGGCGAAGTTTGGCGTCCAGACCGGCGTGGTAGGGCAAGGCACGCAAGCCTTCTTCGCGCAGCTGCGCCGCAACCTCTTCGACCCGCTTGCGGGACTGGCAGTAGACGATGCCGCTGTCGTGCCCGGAAGGGTCCTGGTGCTCCGACGCAATGAAGCGCAAGAGCTGCTGAAATGGCTCGCGCTTTTCAACGATGGTGTAACGAATGTTGGGCCTGTCAAAGCTGCTGACAAATTGTGCGGCCGATTGCAACTCCAGGCGCTCGATGATGTCGGCGCGCGTCACCGCGTCGGCCGTGGCCGTCAGCGCCATGCGCGGCACGCTGGGATAGCGCTCGTGCAGCAGGGTCAGCACACGGTATTCCGGTCGGAAGTCATGGCCCCACTGGCTGACGCAGTGGGCCTCGTCAATCGCAAACAAACTCAGCTGGCCGCGCGCCAACAAGCTGTCCAGAATGGCCTGGAAGCGCGGCGTTGTGACGCGCTCGGGCGCGGCATACAACAAGCTGATGTTGCCCTGGCGCAGTTGCTGCTCGACAGCATGGGCTTCCTCGCCGCTCAGGCTGGAGTTGAGGAAGGCCGCTTCGACCCCAAGCTCGTGCAGTGCGCCGACCTGGTCGTGCATCAGGGCGATCAAGGGGGAGATGACCACGGTCACGCCTTGTCCTGCCTGTTGGCGAACCAGGGCTGGAATTTGGTAGCAAAGCGATTTGCCCCCGCCCGTGGGCATCAGCACCAAGGCATCGCCACCCGCACAGACATGTTCAATGATGGCCTGTTGCGGACCGCGAAACGCGGGGTAGCCGAACACCTGGTTCAGCGTGCGCAATGCGGGGGAGAGGGCGTCAGACAAAGTCATGCGCCGATTGTCACGGTCATCCTGGGTTTCCAAATGTGCGCCAGTGCCACAGCGGCCGGCGCAAAAATTACATCTGCTCCCAGGGGAGTTGGTCAAAGCGCCAACCGTTCACGCTCGAGCGGTGAAACTCGGCGTTCAAGTCGCCTTCAAATCCGTGAAGGACGTTGATCACCCGATTGAAACCGGCGGCTTCGAGCGCGTGTGCGGCATCGACGGAGCGCTGGCCACTGCGGCACAACAGCAGGATGGGGCGCGTTTTGCCCCCAGCCTCGGCTTCCACGCTGGCACAAAAGCCACTGGGGTCAGGCGTGAAGTCTGGGTATTCGTACCAGGGAATGTTGTGCGCACCGGGCGGGCGGCCGACATACATGGATTCAATTTCCATGCGGATGTCGATCATCAAGACCTCGGGGTCGGCTTGCATCAAAGCCCAGGATTCGCGGGGAAGCATGTGTTGCATGGGGTGCTATTGTCCATCTTCTTACAATCACCCCTATGACTGCCTCCTATACCCGCGCCAAAGAACTGCCCCAATTGCTTGCGCACCGCATCCTGGTGCTCGACGGAGCCATGGGCACCATGATTCAGCGCTTCAAACTGACCGAGGCCCAATACCGGGGCGAGCAGTTCCAGGCTTTTCACAAAGACGTCAAGGGCAACAACGAGTTGTTGAGCCTGACCCGCCCGGACATCATTCGCGACATCCACGAGGGCTACCTGGCGGCTGGCGCCGACCTGATTGAAACCAACACTTTTGGCGCCACCACCATTGCCCAGGATGATTACGATATGGCCGAGTGGGTGCGCGACATGAACCTGGCCTCTGCGCGGCTGGCCAGGGCCGCTTGCGACAAATTCTCGACGCCCGACAAACCGCGTTTTGCGGTCGGCGCCTTGGGCCCGACCCCCAAGACCGCCAGCATCAGCCCGGATGTGAACGATCCCGGTGCACGCAATGTGGATTTCGAGCAACTGCGCCAGTCTTACTACGACCAGGTGCAAGCTTTGGTGGAAGGCGGCGTCGATGCCTTGCTGGTGGAAACCATTTTCGACACCCTGAATGCCAAAGCCGCTTTGTTTGCGATTGACGAATACTTCGAGGCCAGCGGCGAGCGCCTTCCCCTCATCATCAGCGGCACGGTCACCGATGCCTCGGGGCGCATTTTGTCGGGCCAGACCGTCACGGCGTTCTGGCACTCGGTGCGCCACGCACAGCCCTTGGCGGTGGGCCTGAATTGCGCCTTGGGGGCCGCGCTGATGCGCCCCTATTTGCAAGAGCTGGCCAAGGTGGCGGGCGATACCTACATCAGCTGCTACCCCAACGCCGGTTTGCCCAACCCCATGAGCGACACCGGCTTTGATGAAACACCAGAGGTCACCAGCCGCTTGCTCCATGAGTTTGCGGCCGAGGGCTTGGTGAACATCGTGGGCGGTTGCTGTGGCACGACGCCCGAGCACATTGCGGCCATTGGCCGGGCCGTGCATGGCTTGCCGATTCGGGCCTTGTCGGCGGGCCCGTTCTACCGCGAAGCGGCCTGAGCCCCTGTTAAAATAAGTTCTCCCAAGGAGCGTTGCAGCCCGGTGTTCGACACGGGTCAGGCTTGGGGCTTGTTTCGCAACGACGCTCGCCTGACGTGACTTTTCCAGGTGAGCCCATGACCCCCTCTGCCCCGCCCCCGATGAAACTCTCTGGCCTCGAGCCGGTGACGCTTGGCGCCGACAGCTTGTTTGTCAACATTGGCGAGCGCACCAATGTGACGGGCTCCAAAGCCTTTGCCCGCATGATTTTGAACGGCCAGTTCGAAGAGGCTTTGGCCGTGGCCCGTCAGCAAGTGGAAAACGGTGCGCAGGTGATCGACATCAACATGGACGAGGCCATGCTCGACAGCCAGGCCGCCATGGTGCGCTTCCTCAACCTGATCGCCTCCGAGCCCGACATTGCGCGCGTGCCCATCATGATCGACAGCTCCAAGTGGAGCGTGATTGAGGCCGGACTGCGTTGTGTGCAAGGCAAAGGCATCGTCAACTCGATTTCAATGAAGGAAGGCGTGGCCGAGTTCAAGCGCCAAGCGCGCTTGCTTCGCCGCTATGGCGCCGCCACAGTGGTCATGGCCTTTGACGAGCAAGGCCAGGCCGACACCTTTCAGCGCAAAATTGAAATCTGTGAGCGCGCTTACCGCATCCTGGTGGATGAAGTGGGCTTCCCGGCGGAAGACATCATTTTTGACCCCAATATTTTTGCCATTGCCACCGGCATTGAAGAGCACAACAACTATGCGGTGGACTTCATTGAAGCCACCCGCTGGATCAAGCAGAACCTGCCGGGCGCCAAGGTCTCTGGCGGCGTGTCCAATGTGTCCTTCAGCTTCCGAGGCAACGACCCGGTGCGCGAGGCCATTCACACGGTTTTTCTCTACCATGCGATTCAGGCCGGCATGGACATGGGCATTGTCAACGCCGGCATGGTCGGGGTCTACGACGACCTCGAGCCCGGCTTGCGTGAGCGCGTCGAAGATGTGGTGCTGAACCGCCGGCCTGACGCCGGCGAGCGACTGGTGGAAATTGCCGAGTCGGCCAAAGGCGCGGCCAAAGACGAGAGCCAAAAATATGCCTGGCGCGGCACGCCCGAGGCGCCGGTGTCGGTGTCGCAGCGTCTGGCCCATGCCCTGGTGCAAGGCATCACCGAATTCATTGTGGAAGACACCGAAGAGGCCTACCGCGAAGTGCTGGCCAAAGGGGGGCGCCCCTTGCATGTGATTGAAGGCCCCTTGATGGACGGCATGAACATCGTGGGCGACCTTTTTGGCCAGGGCAAGATGTTCCTGCCGCAAGTGGTCAAGAGCGCGCGGGTGATGAAGCAGGCGGTGGCCCACCTGATTCCCTACATTGAAGAAGAGAAGCGCCAGCAGGAAGCCGCCGGCCAAGAGGTGCGCACCAAGGGCAAGATCGTGATTGCCACCGTCAAGGGCGATGTGCACGACATTGGCAAGAACATTGTCACGGTGGTGCTGCAGTGCAACAACTTTGAAGTCATCAACATGGGCGTGATGGTGCCTTGCCATGAAATTCTGGCGCGCGCCAAAGTGGAGGGTGCCGACATCGTCGGCCTGTCAGGCTTGATCACGCCCAGTTTGGAAGAAATGCAGGTGGTGGCCTCCGAGATGCAAAAGGACGACCACTTCCGGCTGCGCAAAATTCCGCTGCTGATTGGCGGCGCCACCACCAGCCGCGTGCACACGGCGGTGAAAATTTCGCCGCATTACGAAGGCCCGGTGGTCTATGTGCCGGATGCCTCACGCAGCGTCAGCGTGGCGCAAAGCCTGCTGTCCGAGCAGGCCAGCCAGTACATCGCCGACATCAAGGCCGATTACGAGCAGGTGCGGCAACTCCACGCGAACAAGAAGCAAACACCCCTGCTCAACCTGGCGCAGGCGCGTGCCAATGCCACGCCCATGGAATGGTCAGGCTACGCACCACCCGCACCGAAGTTCATCGGCCGCCGCGTGTTCAAGAACTTTGATCTGGCTGAACTCGAAAAGTACATCGACTGGGGACCTTTCTTCCAAACCTGGGACCTGGCCGGGCCTTACCCCGCGATTTTGAAAGACGAGGTGGTGGGCGCCGAGGCTGTGCGCGTGCTCAGCGATGGGCGCCGCATGTTGAAGCGACTGATCGAAGGCCGCTGGCTGACGGCCCAAGCGGTCATTGGCTTGTACCCCGCCAACAGCCAGGGCGATGACATCGTCTTGTGGCAGGACGCGCAGCGCACCACGCCGGCCTTGACCTGGCATGGCCTGCGCCAACAAACCGAGAAGCCTGCCGGGCGCCCCAACCGCTGCTTGTCCGATTTTGTCGCACCCATGGGCGTGGTCGACCACGTGGGCGTGTTTGCGGTGACGGCGGGCATCGGCGTGGAGGCCAAGGAGAAATACTTCAACGACGACCACGATGACTACAGCGCCATCATGCTCAAGGCCTTGGCCGATCGCCTGGCAGAGGCCTTGGCCGAATGCATGCACGAGCGCGTGCGCAAAGACCTCTGGGGCTATGCCGCGGATGAACACTTGAGCAATGAAGCCTTGATCAAGGAGGCCTACCAAGGCATCCGCCCTGCGCCGGGCTATCCGGCGTGCCCAGACCACAGCGTCAAGCGTGACATGTTCAGTTTGCTGCGCTGCGAGGAAATCGGCATGTCGCTCACCGAAAGCCTCGCCATGTCGCCGGCGGCCAGTGTCTGCGGCTTTTATCTGAGCCACCCACAGAGCACTTATTTCAATGTAGGGCGCGTGGGGGCGGACCAGGTCAAAGATCTGGCCCAACGCCAAGGGGTGGCGGTGGCCGACCTGCAGCGCATGCTGGCCCCCAACCTCTGATCTTCAGGTCCTGCGCTGGCGCAAGGCACGGGCTTGCGCCCACCACAGCGCCGCAACACCGATCAGGCAAGCCAGCAGCAGCACGGCCAAGCCCAGCGAATAGCCAGTGTCGGCGGACCACAGCAGCCCCATGATGAGGGGTGCGCTGGCGCGCGACAGGGCGAGCGGCAGGCCCAGCGCGCCATTGAGGCTGCCCATGTGGGCGCGGCTCACGTATTCCGCCATGGCGGTGCCCTTCACGATGGTCAGCAAGCCATTGCCTACGCCGTACAACACCACAAACAGCAAGGCTCCCGCGAGGTGGCCGTTGCTGACCAGCAAGATCAGCAGCCCCAAAGGAATCAGGCAGGGAATCCAGCGGTTGGCTTGGTGCACATCGAGGCGGCGCTCATAGACATAGAGCCACAAGCGCCCAAGCACTTGCAAGATGCCGATGCTGGCGGGAATGGCGATGGCCCAGGTTTCACTCAGGCCAGACTCTCGTAACAGACTGACCATGTGCGGCGGCAAGGCCGAAGTGACGCCCAGCAGCATGACCACAAACACGCCCAGCATCCAGAAGGTGGGTTCGCGCAAATACCGCCCCAGGGGCTCGGCCTCGGCCTCGCCTTGCACACGCAGGCTGGTCTTGGGGGCGTGCTTGAGCAAGTGGGCGTGCAGCGGGGCACAGACCAACAAATGAAGGGCGGCCAACACCCACAGCGCATGCCGCCACCCCAGCGCATCGATCAGCCACGCCATCAAGGGAATGAAGACGGTGCTGGCCAAGCCACCCAAAAATGTCATGGTGATGATGGCGCGCCGAAAATCCGTGGGAAAGCGGCGCGTGACCACCGCAAACACAGGGGTGTAGAGCGTGGCGGCCATGCCCACCCCCAGCAGCAGCCAAACGCCATAGAAAGCCAGCGTGTGTTGAACCAGGCTGTGCAGCCACAACCCCAGGCCCATGCACAAGGAGCCCAGGGTCATGACGGCGCGTTCATGGCCCTGGTCGATCCAGCGGCCGATCGCAAATGCCATCAGCCCCTCGGCCAACAGCGCCAGGCTGAAGGCCACAGAAGACTCGGCACGCCCCATGCCCAGCGCTTGCTCCACCGGCCCGAGGAACACCGCAAACCCATAGAAAACGCTGCCCCAGCTGATCAGTTGGCCAACGGAGAGCCAGAACACCAATGAAGCATTGTGGGAAGAGTCGTGAGACGCGTTGGACCGGACCATGCGCCCATTATCTCGGAGCATGCCCTCAGGCTGCGTGCGTGGGCGTGGGCCGGTATTGCAGCGCCTCGGCCAGATGCGTCCAGGTGATCACATCGCTGTGGGCCAAGTCGGCGATGGTGCGTGCCACTTTGAGCGTGCGGTGGGTGCTGCGGCTGGACCAGGCCCAACGGGTGGCCGCCTGGTGCAAGCCCTGGCTGGCTTCGGGGCTGAGGTGCAAGTCATCCAGTTCACGCCCCACCAGGGCTCGGTTGGGTTTGCCTTGGCGCTGGAGGGCGCGATCGCGCGCCAGCGTGCAACGGCGCTGCACCGTGGCCGTGCTGTCACCCGCCGGGCTGTTCATCAACACCTCCGAAGGCAGCAAGGGCACCGTGACATGCAAGTCGATGCGGTCCAGCAAAGGCCCGCTCAGGCGCCCTTGGTAACGCGCCACTTGATCAGGCGTGCAGCGACAGACCGGACGTGTTGCGCCAAGGTAGCCGCACGGGCAGGGGTTCATGGCCGCAATCAGCTGAAATTGGGCGGGAAACTCTGCTTGGCGCGCCGCGCGCGAAATCGTGATGTGGCCTGTTTCCAGGGGTTCGCGCAAAGCCTCCAGCGCAGCGCGGGGAAACTCGGGCAACTCATCCAAAAACAGCACGCCGTGGTGTGCCAAAGAAATTTCACCGGGGCGCGGCGGCGAGCCGCCGCCGATCAGGGCCGCCGCTGTTGCCGAATGATGCGGGGTTCGTGTGGGTCTTCGCAACCATTGGGACATGATTTCGCGTCCTGCCAGGCTGGACACGGCCGCAGAGGCTAAGCCTTCCTCTAGAGACATGGGGGGCAGCAAGCCTGCAAAGCGTTGCGCCAGCATGGATTTCCCCGTGCCTGGTGAGCCCATCAACAGCAAGCTGTGACCCCCGGTCGCGGCAATTTCGAGTGCGCGTTTGGGCAAGTTTTGGCCTTTGACGTCTGACAAGTCCAGTGGGTCGGGGCCGGATGGTGGGCATGCGGGCGTTGTCAATCGGCACCAGCCTGGGTGCACTTCGTTGGCCTGCGCATGTCTCACAAAGTGATTGACCACATCTTTCAGATGCGAGGCTTTGTAGACTTTTGCCGTCGGGACCAAGGCGGCCTCTTCGGCGCTTTCAGGCGGTAGTACCCAATTCAGTTCGGGTCTTTCGGCATACCTTGCCAGGCTCATGGCCAGCCCACCTCGGATGGGGCGCAGGTCGCCCGCCAACGACAACTCTCCTGCAAACTCATAGGCTGACAAGTTGTCGCCTGGCAGTTGGCCGCTGGCGACCAGAATGCCCAAGGCAATGGGCAGATCAAAGCGCCCAGAGTCTTTTGGCAAGTCAGCGGGAGCGAGGTTGACCGTGATGCGCTTGTTGGTTGGAAAATTGAACCCCGAGTTTTGAATGGCACACCGTACCCGCTCCCTGGCCTCGCGAACCTCGGTATCCACCAAGCCAACCAGTGAGAAGCAGGGTAAGCCGTTGGCCAAATGCACTTCTACCCGAACCCGCAAGGCCTGAAAACCAACCAAGGCTCGACTCTGGAGAGATGCAAAGCTCATGAAGTGCCTTTTTGGTGCATGGAGGTCAGGGCTGCAAGCTAAGAGCACCATAATGCACCATGCCGGTGCGCAAAAGATGCCCCATTTTCATCACTAACGCGCGATGTGACAGCTTCGTCCCCTAGCACAAGCACCTAAGGCTATTGGCACGAACCCTGCTAAGAAGACTTTAGAACCTATTGATTGACTTTCCTTGGAGAAACACATGAAGCAAAACTTAACCTCCCTCCTCGCCTTGGCCCTGGTATCTGGCTCTGCGTTTTCTCAAACACCTGCGCCTGAGCCGGAATCCACTTTGGCATTCAACGTTGGCGCTGTCAGTGAGTATCGTTATCGCGGTATTTCTCAAAGCCGCCTCCAACCGGCACTGCAGGGTGGCGCAGATTACGCTCACAAGAGTGGTTTGTACGTTGGGGCTTGGGCTTCATCGATCAAGTGGATCAAGGACGCGGGCGCAACAGACGGCTCGCTGGAGGTGGATATTTACGGTGGCTACAAGGGTGCGGCCGGTGACGTGGCCTATGACGTTGGTTTCCTGCGCTATGAATATGTTGGCAACAAGTACGGCAACGTCTCTGGCTTTGGCAACGCCAACACAGATGAGGTCTATGGCGCCCTGACCTTTGGGGTGGTCACGGCAAAATATTCTTATTCCACGTCCAATTTGTTCGGAAACCTGAACTCTAAAGGCAGCTATTACGCCGATATCAGTGCCAATTTGGATCTGGGCGAAGGTTACAGCTTGACCCCTCACGTGGGCTACCAGTATGTCAAGAACGCGCCTTTGGGCTCCTACACGGATTACTCATTGACGCTGACCAAAGACTTGGGCGACGGCTTGGCAGGTACAGCCATGTGGGTCAACACCAACGCTGATCCCGCGTTTGGATACATCACCCCCAGCAAAAAATCGACCGGCAAAGCCGCACTCGTTGTCGGCTTGAAGTACACCTTCTGACAAGCGTGTCATTCACAAGGAGATTCCATGAAACTCATCACGGCCATCATCAAACCGTTCAAGCTGGACGAAGTGCGTGAAGCCTTGTCGGCCATCGGTGTGCAAGGCATCACTGTCACAGAAGTCAAGGGATTTGGCCGCCAAAAAGGCCATACCGAGCTGTACCGCGGTGCCGAATACGTCGTCGACTTTCTGCCCAAAGTGAAGATCGAAGCCGCTGTGGCGGAAGAGCTGGTGGATCGCTCCATTGAAGCGATCGAAGGCGCTGCGCGCACCGGCAAGATCGGTGACGGCAAGATTTTTGTGTACGACCTGCAACAGGTGGTTCGCATCCGCACCGGTGAAACCGGCCAGGAAGCCCTCTGAATCGCCAAGAGAAAGACACACATCATGAAAAAACTACTAGCCTCCCTCGCATTGGGATTCAGTTTGCTTCTGGGAACCAGCGCCGCCATCGCACAGGCCACTCCCGCGCCCGCCGCTGTCGCTGCCCCAGTAGCTGCAGAAGCCAAAGCCGCAGCACCTGCCGCCGCCCCCGCGGCTGCCGCGCCTGCAGCGGCTGAAGCAGCGCCGGCACCCGTGCCCAACAAAGGCGACACCGCCTGGATGACAATCGCCACCGTGCTGGTGATTCTGATGACCATCCCTGGCCTGGCATTGTTCTATGGCGGTTTGGTCCGCAGCAAGAACATGCTGTCGATTTTGATGCAGGTCTTCGTCGTGACCTCATTGATTTACGTCTTGTGGGTGTTGTATGGCTACACCGCGGCCTTCACCGCTGGCAACCCGTTCATTGGTTCCCTCGACAAGTTGTTCTTCAAAGGCATCACCCCTGACTCGATTGCTGCAACCTTCAGCAAGGGCGTGGTGATTCCGGAGTACACCTTTGCAGCCTTCCAAGCCACATTTGCGGCCATCACTTGCACACTGATCGTGGGTGCGTTTGCAGAGCGCGCGCGCTTCTCGGCGGTGCTGCTGTTCTGTACCCTGTGGTTCACGTTCAGCTACCTGCCGATCGCCCACATGGTGTGGTACTGGGACGGCCCGGACGCCATCACCGATGCCGCCTCTTTGGACAAAGTGACGGAAGCAGCAGGTTGGTTGTGGGCCAAAGGCGCACTGGACTTCGCGGGTGGCACCGTGGTGCACATCAATGCGGCTGTTGCTGGCTTGGTGGGTGCTTATGTGATTGGCAAGCGCACGGGTTATGGCCGTGAGTCCATGGCGCCCCACAGCCTGACGCTGACCATGGTGGGCGCGGCCCTGCTGTGGGTGGGCTGGTTCGGCTTCAACGCCGGCTCCAACCTGGAAGCCAATGGCGTGACCGCCCTGGCCTTCGTGAACACCTTGGTTGCGACCGCCGCTGCCACGCTGAGCTGGATCGCCGGTGAAGCCCTGAGCAAAGGCAAAGCCTCCATGCTGGGTGCCGCTTCGGGTGCCGTGGCCGGTTTGGTCGCCATCACGCCTGCTTGCGGTTTCGTGGGCCCCATGGGTGCCATCGTGATCGGTTTGCTGGCCGGCTTCCTCTGCTTGTGGGGTGTGAGTGGCCTGAAGCGCCTGCTGGGTGCCGATGACTCCCTGGACGTCTTCGGCGTGCACGGCGTGGGCGGCATTTTGGGCGCCTTGCTGACGGGTGTGTTTGCTGCCCCGTCGCTGGGTGGTACCGGTGTCTACGATTACGTGGCCAATGCCGTCAACCCTGACTACTCCATTGCGGGCCAGGTCTGGATCCAGTTGCAGGCTGTGCTCACCACCGTGGTGTGGTCGGGTGTGGTTTCCTTCATCGCCTACAAAGTGGTGGACCTGCTCCTGGGCCTGCGTGTCAGCGAAGAGGAAGAGCGCGAAGGGCTGGACATCAGCTCACACGGCGAAAGCGCTTACAACCGCTGATTGACAGATCAAGTTCTCCCTTGGACTTCAGCCCACCGAGCCACGGCTCTGTGGGCTGTTTTTTTGGGCGCACAATGGTGGCCCATGCAAAGGGAAAAACAATGACGACCTTGACGCTTGAAAGCACCCATCTGCGATGTGACATTCGCCCAGACCTGGGGGGCTGCATCGCGGGTTTATGGTGTGGCGAGCTGCCGGTGCTGCGCTCTACTGCAGGCGAAGCGCTGACGCAGGCTCGCCAGTCCGGCAGTTATCCCTTGGTGCCTTTTTCCAACCGGATTGGCCAAGCCACACTGCAGTGGCATGGCACCAGCCATCCCTTGGTGCGCAACAATGGCAGCGAGCCGCACGCCATCCATGGTGTCGGTTGGCAAAGGCCTTGGGCGGTGCTGGAGCAGTCGGCTCACTTTGCCTTGCTGTCGTATGAGCATCGGCCAGACAGCAGCTGGCCTTTTGCGTTCGATGCTTCGCAGACTTTTTCGCTGGATGACGCACGCTTAAGCCAGACCTTGTCCATCACCAACCAAGACAGCAAGCCGGCACCGGTGGGCTTGGGCTGGCACCCCTATTTTGTGAAACGCGCGCGCAGTCGCATTGCCATGGCCGCCACGGGACGTTGGGAAATGGGCGCGGACAAATTGCCCACCCACAGACAGCCGGTTTCAGGCTTGGACACTGACTGCAATTTTCTGGATGTGGACCATTGCTTTGACGGTTGGACGGGTGTGGTTCATTTGCGCGATGAGCAGTTGCACACCGAACTTCGCGCCAGCGTGAAACACCTGGTGGTCTTCACCAACGACACCCGCGATTTTGTGGCGATAGAGCCCGTGAGCCACGTCAACAACGCCATGAACTTGTTGAACGCAGGCAAGGGCTACCAGGCGCAAGACCTCGGCTTGAGGGTGTTACAGCCAGGCGAATCCATGACCATCGACATGAGCATTCAGGTCACGCCAGTTCACGCCTGATGGGGTGCGATCGGCGCCTTAGCCTTTCAGCCCGCCTTGCGTGAGGCCGCCAATGACGCGCTCTTGAAACAGGGCAATCAGCACGGCCACAGGCACAATCGTGATCACCAGTGCGGCGCTGATCAAGGGCCAGGGGAAAGAGTATTCGCCCTGGTACAGGGCGATGCCTACGGGGGCCGTGCGCATGGCCGCACTCGCGTTCAAGGACAGGGCCAGCAAGAACTCATCCCAGGCATTGACGAAGGCCAAGATGCCCGCCGTGAACACCCCTGGCGCACTCAAGGGAATGACCACGCGCCACAAGGCGCCCAAGCGGGAGCAGCCATCGATCATGGCGGCATTTTCCAAATCTTTGGGAATGCTTTGGAAAAAACTGACCAAGACCAGCGTGCACACCGGCAAGTTCAGCACGGTGTAGGGCAAAACCAGGGCGAGGTAACTGTTCAGCAAGTTCAGGCTGCGCATGGTTTCAAAAATAGGCACCAACAGGCTGATCAAGGGGAACATGCTGGAAGCCACGATGGCCGTCAGAATCCATTGCCGGTAGCGCAAGTTCAGGCGCGCGATGGCATACGCCGCACACGCGGCCACCAGCAAAGAAAGCACGGTGGACAAGCTGGCCACCATCAGGCTGTTGCCCAGGTAGTGCAACAGCGGCTGCGCCGTGAAGGCGTGCACATAGTTGTCCAGCGTGGGCGCATGCGGCAACCAGGTGATGGGTTTGCGAACCAGTTCGGATTCGCTTTTCAAAGAGGTCAGCAAAATCCACAAGGCGGGGAAAAAACCGTTCACCACAATCAGCGCCGCCGCCGCCATGCGCAAGCGCTTGCCAGACCAAAGAGCGGCGGCGGTGGTCACGCTGTTTGTCCTACGCGGCGAAGGTACACAGCCGTCACGGCCATGGAGATCAGGAACATGAACACCGCCAGCGTGGAGCCGTAACCCAGGTCCAGGTAGTCGATGGTGGTTTTGTGAATCAGCATGGCCAGGGTTTCCGTGCTGTTGCCGGGCCCGCCCTTGGTCATGGTGTAAGGGATGTCAAACGTTTGCAGGGCGGTCAGGGTTCTGAAGATCAGGGCCACCACGATGCTGGGCATCAACAACGGCAAAGTGATTTGCCAGAACTGTTGCCAGCGTGTGGCGCCATCGACTTCGGCCGCTTCGTACAAGGAGCGCGGAATCATTTGCAAGCCGGCCAACAGGATCAAGGCCATGAAGGAACTGGTTTTCCAAATGATGGTCAGGCAAATGGCCGCGAAAGCCCAGTTCGGTCGAAGCAACCACATGGTGGTTTCTTGCTGGCCCAAGCGGCGCAACACATCGTTGACGATGCCGTAGTCGGTGTTGAAGAACCAGGCAAAAATCAAGCCGCAAAAACTCAGCGGCAACGCCCACGGTAAGAGCAAAGCCAGCCGCACCGGCCATTTGCGCTGAAACGGCAGGTTGGCCAACAGCGCCAAGCCCAAGCCTACCAGCAAGGCGCCAGGGACAGTGATCAGCGTGATCCACAGGGTGTTTTGCGTGGCATGCCAGAAGTCTGCGTCTTTCAACACATCCTGGTAATTGAGCCAACCGACAAACTGCCCCAGGTTGGCGCCACCGCTCAAACGCAAGTCAAAAAAGCTGTTGTAGATCAGCTTTCCCACCGGGTAAATGACGATCAGCGCGATCAGCAAAAAAGCCGGCGTGAGCAACAGCCACGCCAGCACTTTTTCGGAGGGATCGCGCAGGGTTTTCAGCATGCCGAAGTTCAGCGCATCACGCGGTTCAGGCGACCTTCAATGTCGTTGACGGCTTCTGTCGGCGTCTTGGTGCGTGCCAGGGCCGCATTGGTGTTGGTCCGCACCACGTCGCTGACTTGCCCGTATTGGCTGCTGATGGGGCGAGCTTGTCCAGCAATGATGACGTTGGCCGCATCCTTGAACCACGGCGCCTGCTTGAGCACGTCGGCATCGGTGTAGACGCTTTGGAACACAGGCAACAGCGAGCCTTCACGCGCCAGGAATTTGCTGGCTTCCGGGGTGCTCATGTACTTGACCAATTGCGCGGCAGCAGGTTTGTTTTTGCTGAAGGCGCTGACCGCCCATTGCCAGCCGCCCACACATGTAGCGCTCTTGCCCCCGGCCACGGCAGGCAAAGGCATCACGCCGACTTTGCCTTTGACCTGGCTGTCGGCGGCATCTTTGAACACGTCCCAAGCAAAGCCCCAGTTGATGGCAAACACCACTTGGCCTGCCTTGAACTCATTGACCGTGACCGGTGTGGTGACTTCGGCGATGTTCTTTTTCAGCACGCCGGCGTCGACCATCTTCAGCCACATGTCAAGGCCTTTGGTCGCGGCTTCTTTGTCCAGCGTGAGCTTGCCATTGGCATCGTTGAATTGCTTGCCTTGGCTCCAGTACGGCAGCAAGAAGGTGCAGACAGCGCCTTCAATGGGGGCGCCCTGAATGCTCAAGCCTTGCAGGCTCGGATTCTTTTCGGCCTCGGTGATCTTCTTGGCGGCGGCTGTCAGTTCGTCCCAGGTCTTAGGCTCTTTCACTCCATGCTTTTCCAGCAAGTCTTTGCGGTAGTACATGAACATGGCGTCCGCAAAAGCGGGCAGCGCGGCCACTTTGCCGTTCACCAGGTTGGCCTGAGAGTAAACCGGCAAATAGGGCTTGAGGGCGGCGGCGCCCCCCACATAGCTGTCCAGCGGCTCCAGCCAGCCGGCGTTGAAGTACTGTGAAGGGTTGACGATGTCGATCATGTAGATGTCAATCGCCGTGTCCTTGGCATTGAGGACCGTGCTCAGGTACTGCCGTTGCAACTCGCTGGTGGCGCCACCTGTTTCAATTTCAATGGTGGTGCCGGGGTTCTGTGCTTGGTAAGCATCGAACAACTTGCGCATCAGGTCAGGGCGTTGATTCTGGCCGCCCGAAAAAACACGAATTTTGGTGTCGGCCAGGGCCGCTTGGCCGCTGAGGCCGGCCACCACCACGGCGGCGGACAGCCACTGGGTCAGAGTTCTACGCTTCATCACAATCTCCTGGTGTTTTGTGAAAGAGGGCCTGTTGGTTCTCAAAGTGCCTGGCCCGTTGCGGCATCAAAGAGGTGAAGGTGATCGGTGTGGGTGTGCAGCGTCAAAACGCTGCCCACGGGCTCCTGAAAGCGCGCAGACAAACGTGCCGTCAGCTCGTGCGCGCCCAATTGAAACAAGCCCAGGGTCTCCGCTCCCAGCGGTTCCAGCAATGACAAAGTGACACGCAGGGCAAGGTCATCGGCGGGCCGGGCTTGCAACTGAAGGTTTTCCGGACGGATGCCCACCACCACGTGTTGGCGTGCGGCCAAGCGGGCCCGCCATGGGTCAGGCAAGGCCAAAACCTGATCGGCAATGTGCAAGCCAGAGGGGGTGCATTCGGCCCGCAGCAAGTTCATCGGTGGTGACCCGGTGAATCCGGCGACAAACACGGCCGACGGCTGGTTGTAGATCGCGTGGGGCGTGTCGTATTGAATTTTGTGCCCGCCTTGCATGACGGCAATTCTGTCGGCCAAGGTCATGGCCTCCACCTGGTCATGGGTGACGTAAATGATCGTGGCACCCAAGCGTTGGTGGAGCTTTTTGATCTCGGCGCGCATCTCGCCACGCAGTTGCGCATCCAAATTGGACAGGGGTTCGTCAAACAGAAAGACTTTGGGTTGGCGAACGATGGCCCGACCAATGGCCACGCGTTGGCGCTGCCCGCCCGACAAAGCGCCCGGCCGCCGATCCAACAAATGATCGATCTTGAGGAGCTCGGCCGCATCCATCACGCGCTGTCGAATGATGTTTTCGGGCTCTTTGCGAAGTCGCAGGCCAAAGGCCATGTTTTCGAACAGGTTCTTGTGCGGGTACAGCGCATAGTCTTGAAAAACCATGGCGATATCGCGCTGACGCGGCGGCAAGTCATTGACCCGTTGGCCGTCGATCAAGATGTCGCCCGCCGTGACGGTCTCCAGGCCGGCCACCATGCGCAACAGGGTGGATTTGCCACACCCCGAGGGGCCCACCAGGACGGCAAACTCACCATGGCGTATTTCCAGGTCGACACTGTGCACAACGGTATTTTGACCGTCGTAACTTTTCTGAACCTGTTTCAACTCAACGTGGGCCATGGCTCCCCTTTGCCAGCAAGAGGCGCAAGCATACGCGCAAGCCTGTGTGGGAAGACAGCGGGAGACTACTCATGGCACCTCTTGTCCAGCCGCCAGGGTCCAGAGCTCAAACCAGGTTTCGCGGTCCATCTTGACACGCCAAGCGTCGGAAAGTGCCCGGATCCTGGCGGGGTGGTTGGTGCCCATCACGGGCAAGATGCCCGCTGGATGCGCCAACAGCCAGGCCACCGCCACCGCGTCGGGGGCGACGCCAAACGCCTTGGCCAGCCGCTCCAAAGCGGGCTGTACCCGAAGCGCAGCGGCACTCTGACTGAACAAATTGCCACCCGCCAAAGGTGACCAAGCCATGGGGTGAACCTTGTTTTGCTGGCACTGTGCCAAGGTACCGTCCAGAAACACGCTGCGCTCCAGCAGGCTGATTTCCAGTTGCTGCGTCACCAGCGGTGTCTTCATGCAAGATTGCAGCAGGCTCCAGTCCCAAGCTTTGAAGTTGGACACACCCGCCGCGCCAATTTTGCCGGCCTGCACCAGCCGATCGAGGCAGTCTCCGGTTTCGGCCGCATTCATGAAGGGGTCGGGGCGGTGAATCAACAACACATCCAGGCGCTCCACCCCCAGCTTGCGCAAAGAGCTGTCAACGCTGGCTTCGATGTGGGCGGCGCTGGTGTCGTAGTACTTCACGCGCCGCTCAGGAAATTTGTCCGACAACAACATGATGTCGCATTTGCTGACCAACTGCATGCGCGATTTCAAGGCGGGCTTGAGCCGCAGCGCATCGCCAAACAGCTGTTCGCAACTGTAGTTGCCATAAATGTCTGCATGGTCAAAGGTGGTGATTCCCTGGTCCAGGCACAGCTCGATTTTTTCCAGCGCTTGCGCTGGCGTGCTGCCGGCGCCATCGTTCATGCGCCAGGCGCCATAGACGATGCGGCTGAAGGCGGGCAGGGAGGGGTGAAGTTGGACGGTCGTGTTCATGCTTAACGGCGAAGGCCTGTGCCCAAGGGCGTGGCCGGTGTTTGGGAGGGAACCCGACCATACACTTCAGGCATGGAGCAGGTTTTGAGGTGAGGCAGCACCTTGGTGCCGAAAATCTCGCACTCTTGCAGATGAGGATAACCGGAAAAAATGAAGGCCCGAATGCCCATCTTCATGTAACGCTCAATTTTGCTCAAGACCTGGTCGACGCTGCCCACCAAGGCCGCGCCACAGCCCGAGCGCGCCCGGCCAATGCCTGTCCAAAGGTGCGGCTCGATGTAACCTGCAGAGTCGGCCATCGCCAAATTTTTGGTTTGCAATGAGACGCCGAAATTCTTGGCGTCCAGCGCCCGCGCGCGGATTTGCCGTCCGATCTCATCGTCGAGTTGACTGACCAACTCTTCTGCATATTCTTTGGCCTCTTGCTCGGTGTCCCTCACGATCATGTGCACCCGCAAGCCATAGTCGATCACGCGCCCGTAGTGCTGTGCGCGCGCATGCACATTGCGCATGTGGTTGGCCAGCGCGTCTTCGGTTTCGGGCCACATCAGGTAAACATCGCAATGAGCGGCGCATAAATCGACCGCTGCAGGAGAGTAGCCGCCAAAGTACAGCAAGGGGCCGCCCGTTTGATAAGGCTTGACCGGATCTGTCGCCAGGCCCTTGAAGTTGTAAATTTGGCCCTCGAAATTGATTTCGTCTTGGGTCCAGGCTTGCTTCAAGATTTCAACAACTTCCCAGGATCGTTGGTAGCGGTATTCGTTGGACGCTGTTTCACCCGGAAAGTCGGAGGAGATCACGTTCAGAATCAAGCGCCCCTTGAGCATGTGGTCCAGGGTGGCCACGGTGCGCGCCAGCATGATGGGCTGGACTTCGCCACACCGAATGGCGGCCAAAAAATTCATCCGGGTCGCCAGTGGCGCCATGCCCGCCACAAAGGTCAAGGTGTCCTGCCCGACTTGGTAGGACGAGGGACACAGGATGTTGCGATAACCCAGCCGGTCTGCCATTTGCGCGATCGCTGATGTGTTCTCCCAGCTGCTGCGAAAGTCGCCCTCTGGCACGCCCAGGTGACGGTAATCGTCGGAGCACAAAGGCGCGAACCACGCCACTTCGGCGGCATCCAGTGCGCCACTCTTGATCGGGACGATGCTCATCGGGAACCTCCTGGATGCGGATCTGCGAGTAAAAAAGTAAGTGTAGGAATCATGTATGAATTCGTCAAGCAATCCTTTCTTTGCCGCAAGTTTCTGACTACACTGATGAGCCGCAGCCCTTGTGCTGTTGGATGCCGTGACCGTTCATGACCGACAACAAGCTTTCCTCTGTGGCGATTCCTGCCAAGCCTTTGCCGCTGTACATGCGGATCACCGAGTTGATCTCGCGTGAGATAGCCGCCGGGCACTGGCGCGCGGGAGACCGCTTGCCCACGGAGTCAGAGCTCTCCCAGTCCTTGGACGCGGCTGTTGGCACGGTACGCAAGGCGCTGGCCGAGCTGGTGTCTCGCGGTATGCTGGAGCGTCGGCAAGGCTCTGGCACCTATGTGCGCGAGGGGGCGCTGGCCAAAGCGGCTGGGACCAGCATTTACGAATTTTTCCGATTGGAATTGCTGCGAGGCGGCGGCTTGCCCACCGCGCTGGTGCTGGACTTGCAGCGCATGCGACGCCCTGTGCGCTTTCCGCCGTTTGCCGACGTGAGCAGTGAGCACTGCTACCGTTTAAGACGACTGCGCTGCCTGAACCACTTGCCGGTCGCCTTGGAAGAAATTTGGTTTGATGCGCGCCACCGAGAGGGTCTTCAAATGCAAGACCTGGGGGAGGCGCTCTATCAGTTCTACCAAAACGAATTGGGTTTTTGGATTTCGCAAGTCGAAGACCATGTGGGAGTAGGCAGGGTGCCTTCATGGGCGCCGAGCCTGTTTCGCTTGTCGGCCGGAAGCAACTGCGCACGGGTTGAGCGTCAATCCTGGTCCATGCAAGGCAGCTTGGAGGAGGTGTCGACCACCTGGTTTGACCCCAGCCTTGCTCGCTATACCGCACGCTGGTCCTGAACAGAGAAAGAAACAAAGCATGAAAAAAACACGTTATGGCATGGTGGGCTGCGGCATGATGGGCCAAGAGCATTTGCGCAATTTGGCGCTGCTGCCTGACGCCGAAGTCACCGCCATTTATGAGCCCGACAGCAGCATGCGCAGTCGGGCGCAAGCCTTGGTGCCGCAAGCGGTTTTTCTCGATTCATTGCAGGCCCTGCTGGCTTTTGCGGCGCTGGATGCGCTGGTGATCACCAGCCCCAACCACTGCCATGCCGAGCAGTTGGATGAGATTGCGAGCACGCGCCCCTTGCCCATCCTGGTCGAGAAACCAGCGTGTACCCACCTGGCGGCGGTTCGCGCTTTGCGAGAACTGGCGCTCACCTACCCTTGCCCGATTTGGACCGCGATGGAGTACCGCTACATGCCACCCATTGCACGCTTCTTGAGCGAGGCGCATGCAGGGCATGAGACTGGCGGCACGGTGATGCTCAGCATCCGAGAGCATCGGTACCCGTTTTTAGAAAAAGTGGGGGACTGGAATCGGTTTGCCCGCAACACCGGTGGCACCCTGGTGGAGAAGTGCTGCCATTTTTTCGACTTGATGCGGCTGGTGATGCAAGACGACCCGGTGCGCTTGTTCGCTTCGGGGGGGCAAAACCACAACCACTTGAACGAGGTCTACCCACAAGGGCAGCCTGACATTTTGGACAATGCCTATGTGGTGTTGGACTTTCCGCGCGGGCGGCGCGCCATGCTGGAGTTGTGCATGTTTGCCGAAGGCGCGCGTTACCAGGAGGAAATCAGCTTGGTGGGTCCGAAGGGCAAGCTTGAATGCAAAGTGCCGGGCCCCACGCGATTTTGGCGAGAGGACGTGCTGGGGGCAGCGCCGGTGGCGCAGGTGGTGGTGAGCCCGCGTCATCCGCCGGGGCCACGTACCTTGGAGGTACCCGTAGACCCTCAGCTGTTGGCTGCCGGTGACCACAATGGCTCCACCTTTTACCAACACCAAAAATTCTTGCAGGTGGTGCGTTCTGGCGGCAAGGTGGAGGTCAGCCTCACCGATGGCCTCAAGGCCGTGGTCATTGGCTTGGCCGCCGAACACGCCGCAAAAACAGGTGTGGCCGTGGACCTGACCGAAGGCCCATGGGCTTTGTAGAAAAACGGCTTCTTAGAACGGAATATCGTCGTCGAGGTCGTCAAACCCTGACTTGGCCGGTGCGCGGTTCTGGGCCGGTGCCGCAGCGCGCGGTGCCGGCGCACGTGCCGGGCTGCCGCCTTCATCGCCGCCCGAGGGCTGGCCCATGCCTTCACGGCCACCGAGCAACTGCAGTTCGGTGGCAATGATGTCCACGGTGTTTTTCTCGACACCGGATTGGTCGGTGTATTTGCCGTACTTCAGGCGACCTTCCACATAGATAGGACGGCCTTTTTTGACGTACTCGCCGGCAATCTCGGCCAAGCGGTCGTAAAAAGTGACGCGGTGCCACTGGGTATCCTCGATCATTTCGCCGGAATTTTTGTCCTTGCGGCGGCTGGAGGTGGCAATGCTGACATTGGCCACAGCCTGACCGGAGGGCAGGTAACGAATTTCGGGGTCGCGGCCGCAGTTGCCGACCAGGATGACTTTGTTGACGGATGCCATGATGTGCCTCGTGAAGAAGACTGAATTATGCGGCCTCGGCGGCGCAAAAGTTCAGGGGTTTGTGTGATCCGTTGCCAAATGCGGGGCGGTGGGCCGCGGGGGCGCCATGCCCCAGGCCACCACCAGCCACAAGGCCATCAACAGGGCGCACGCCATGAACAGGCCTTGCGCCCCTTGCGACTTGGCCAGCCAGCCGCCCAAAGCGCCGCCGGCAAAAATCCCAAGGGACTGAAGCGTGTTGTAGATGCCCAGCACGGTGCCGCGGGTGGCCGCGGGCGCCAAGCGCGAGGCCAGGCTGGGCTGGCTGGCTTCCAGCACATTGAAGCCACAGAAAAAGACAAACAGCAACAAGCCAATGACCGCCAGGGAGGGCGAGCCCATGGACTGCCAAATCAGGCCGGCCTGGACCAGCATGACCGAGGCAATGGAGACCAAAAACAGGGGGCGCAAGCGCCCTCGGCGCTCCATCGGGAACAAGGTGGCACCCATGACCACAAAGGACAACAGCACGGCGGGCAGATAGACCCAGCCATGCAGCGACTTTTCCACGCCGGCTTGAATCAGCAGGGCTGGGACGGCCACCCAAGTCGCCAGCTGAACGGTGTAAAGAATGAACACCCCTAAGTTCAGGCGCGCCAAATCGGGCATCCGCAAAACCGTCCAAACCGAGGCGCTGCTGCTGTGCGCCGTTTCGGGTGGGCCAGGCACTTCGGCGGGCGTCCACCACAAAACAACGGCGATGCCCCCGACGGCCAACACGCTGGTGATCCAAAAAATCCCAGGCAGCCCGCCCCAGGCGGAGAGCAGCGGCCCGACCACCAAGGACAAGGCAAACATCAGGCCAATGCTGGCGCCAATCAAGGCCATGCCTTTGGTGCGAACGCTTTCACGGGTTTGGTCCGCCAACAAGGCTGAGACGGCCGCCGAAATCGCACCCCCTCCTTGCAAGGCGCGACCCCAGGCCAGCCCAGTCACGCTGGTGGCCAGCGCCGCGACCACACTGCCCAGCGCAAACAACAGCAAGCCGGCCACGATGACCCGTTTGCGGCCAAACCGATCCGCCGCCAGACCAAAGGGAATTTGCAACACCGCCTGCACCAACCCGTACAAGCCCAGGGCCAAGCCAACGGCCGTGGGGTCGTTGCCGCCTTCGTAGTGACGAGCTTCCAGCGTGAAGACCGGCAGCACCATGAACAAACCCAGCATGCGCAGGGCATAGATCAGCGCCAGGGAAAAGCTGGCGCGACGCTCCAGGGCGTTCATGCGATGGGATTCAACCGGGGTGTCGGACACAGGGAAACGAAAAGTCGAGGCAATGGCCTATTGTCGCCCATGCGTGGGCGGGTTTGGTAAAGCAGCGCGACTTGGCTATCATGGCAGGTTGCTCTTTTGACGCTTCAATTGTGAACGCACCCTCTGACGGCACTTATCTGGCCCAAGCCATGACCTCCCCCGCAGCGCTGACCACGCTCAGCATTCGGGGCGCGCGCACGCACAACCTGAAAAACATCGACCTCGATCTGCCGCGCAACAAGCTGGTGGTGATCACCGGCTTGTCGGGCTCGGGCAAGTCCAGCCTGGCGTTTGACACCTTGTATGCCGAAGGCCAGCGCCGGTATGTCGAAAGCTTGTCCGCCTACGCCCGCCAGTTTTTGCAGTTGATGGACAAACCCGATGTCGACCTGATCGAAGGCTTGTCGCCGGCGATCTCGATTGAGCAGAAGGCCACCAGCCACAACCCCCGCTCCACCGTGGGCACGGTCACCGAAATCCATGACTACCTGCGCTTGCTGTTTGCGCGTGCAGGCACGCCTTATTGCCCAGAGCATGGCCTGCCGTTGCAGGCCCAAAGCGTGGCGCAGATGGTGGATACGGTGCTGTCTCTGCCCGAAGACACCAAGTTGATGGTGCTGGCCCCGATCGCCCGTTCGCGCAAAGGCGAGTTCAGCGAACTGCTGGCCGACTTGCAGGCACAAGGCTATGTGCGCTTTCGCGTGGGCCAGGAGGTGTTTGATTTCAACGACCTGCCAGAGTTGAAGAAAAACGAAAAACACGACGTGGATGTGGTGGTAGACCGTCTGAAAGTTCGCCCCGACATGCAGCAGCGTCTGGCGGAAAGCTTTGAGGCCGCCTTGCGTTTGGCCGAAGGCCGTGCGCTGGCGGTGGAAATGGACTCGGGCAAAGAGCATCTTTTCAACGCGCGCTTTGCCTGCCCGGTGTGCAGCTATTCACTGAGTGAGTTGGAGCCGCGCCTGTTTTCGTTCAACTCGCCGGTGGGCGCCTGCCCCTCCTGCGACGGTCTGGGGCATCAGGACTACTTTGATCCTGCGCGCGTGGTGGCCTTTCCATCGCTGAGCTTAGCCAGTGGTGCCATCAAAGGGTGGGATCGCAGAAACGCCTATTACTTTGCCATGCTGGAGGCGTTGGCCAAGCACTACAAGTTCGAGCTGGACACGCCGTTTGAAGACCTGTCCCCCGCCATCCAGCACGCCATCTTGCATGGCTCGGGCGACGAAGACATACGGTTCAGTTATGTGATGGACTCGGGCCCCTCAGGCGCGCGCAAGCAAACCAAGAAGCATCCCTTTGAAGGCATCTTGCCCAACATGGCGCGGCGTTACCGTGAAACCGATTCGGTTCTGGTGCGCGAAGACTTGGCACGTTACCGCAGCACCAAGGCCTGCGAAGACTGTGGTGGCTCCCGCCTGCGGCGCGAAGCACGGCATGTGCGTTTGGGCGAAGGCGAACAGGCGCGCGGCCTGTACGACATCAGCCATTTGACCTTGGGCCAGTGCCAGCGCTACTTTCAGTCCTTGAAGTTGCAAGGCGCCAAAGCAGAAATTGCCGACAAGGTGGTGCGCGAGGTGTCCGCACGCTTGAAATTTCTCAACGATGTCGGCTTGAATTACCTCAGTTTGGCGCGCAGTGCGGAAACCTTGTCAGGCGGCGAGGCCCAGCGCATCCGCCTGGCCTCTCAAATTGGTTCGGGGCTGACAGGTGTGATGTATGTGCTGGATGAGCCCAGCATTGGCCTGCACCAGCGCGACAACGATAGACTGATCGACACCTTGAAGCATTTGCGCGACCTGGGCAACTCCGTCTTGGTGGTCGAGCATGACGAAGACATGATCCGTGCCGCCGATTACTGTGTCGACATGGGCCCGGGTGCCGGCGTCCATGGCGGGCGCGTGACGGCGCAGGGCACGCCGCAGCAAGTGCAAGCCTCTGCAAGCTCCTTGACGGGGCGTTACCTGAGTGGCGCCTTGCGCATTGCGGTCCCGAGCCAGCGCCATCCGTGGCGGCCCTTGAATGAGACGGCGGCCAAGTCTTCCAAGGTTTTTCCACGCTCTGTGTTCTCGCGCAGCGGCGCGAGCGACGCGACCGCGCCCGAAGCCTTTGATGCCTCGGGCTACCAGCGTTTGCACATCGAAAAAGCCTGCGGCAACAACCTGCGTCAGGTGTCGGTGGACATTCCGCTGGGCCTCATGACCTGTGTCACGGGTGTTTCGGGGTCGGGCAAGTCCACCTTGATCAACGACACCTTGTATGCTGCTGCGGCTCGTCAGATCCACCGCGCGCACGAGGAGCCCGCACCGCATGAAGCGCTGACAGGCTTGGAAGAAATCGACAAGGTCATCAACGTCGACCAATCGCCCATTGGGCGCACGCCCCGCAGCAATCCCGCCACCTACACCGGCTTGTTCACGCCGATTCGCGACTTGATGGCCGAAGTGCCCACCGCGCGTGAGCGCGGCTATGGCCCCGGGCGTTTCTCATTCAACGTGGCCGGCGGCCGCTGCGAGGCTTGCCAGGGCGATGGCGTGGTGAAAGTGGAGATGCACTTTTTGCCTGACGTGTATGTGCCTTGCGATGTCTGCCACGGCCAGCGCTACAACCGCGAGACCTTGGAAGTTCTGTACAAGGGACGCAACATTGCCCAGGTGCTGGATTTGACGGTGGAGGCCGCCCTGCAGTTTTTCAACGCGGTGCCCGCGATTGCGCGCAAGTTGCAAACCTTGATGGATGTGGGCCTCAGTTATTTGAAACTGGGACAGGCTGCCACCACCTTGTCAGGCGGCGAAGCCCAACGTGTCAAGCTGGCACTGGAGTTGTCCAAGCGCGACACCGGCCGCACGCTCTACATCCTGGACGAGCCGACCACCGGCTTGCACTTTGCCGACATCGACATGTTGCTGAAGGTCTTGCACCAGTTGCGGGATGCGGGCAACACGGTGGTCATCATCGAGCACAACCTGGATGTGATCAAAACAGCCGACTGGCTGATCGACATGGGCCCAGAAGGCGGTGATGGCGGCGGCACCGTGGTGGGCGTGGGCACGCCCGAGCAAATTGCCGCGATGCCGCACAGCCATACGGGCCGTTATTTGAAAACGGTGCTGGCTCGCCATTGAGTGCGATCAAGCACTGCAAAGCACGCTAGAGCGAGCGCGCCGCGCGCCTTAAGCGATGCCGGCTTGTGCCGCGGCCTGTTGCAGCACTTCGCGGGTCTTGAGCGCCTCGCGCCTGGCGGCATCGGCAAACTGGGCATCCGAGGCGGCATAAAGAATCGCGCGTGACGAGTTCACGATGATGGGCCCGTTGGCGCGCAAGCCCGCTTTGACGGTTGCGATGGCATCGCCACCTTGCGCGCCGACACCCGGAATCAGCAAGGGCAAGGTGGGGGCCAGGGCCCGCACTCGGTCAATTTCCGCCGGGTAGGTGGCGCCCACCACCAGGCCGAGTTGACCATTCAGGTTCCAGGGGCCTTGTGCCAAGCGTGCAACATGTTCGTACAAGAGCGGCGAACCTTCCACCGAGGACAGGCGCTGGTTTTGCAAATCGTCGCCGCCGGGGTTGGAGGTGCGGCACAACAGAAAGGCCCCTTTGCCTTGGTATTTCAAGTAGGGGGCGACAGAGTCAAACCCCATGAAGGGCGAGAGGGTGACGGCATCGGCGCCGTAGCGCTCAAAGGCTTCGATCGCATATTGCTCAGCGGTCGAGCCGATGTCGCCGCGCTTGGCGTCCAGGATGATGGGCACATGGGGAGCCACCCGGCGGATGTGCTCCATCAACCGCTCCAGTTGCGACTCGGCCCGGTGCGCGGCAAAGTAGGCAATCTGCGGCTTGAAGGCATTCACCAAGTCGGCCGTGGTGTCGACGATGCGCGCGCAAAAATCGTAAATCTTGTTGGCATTTCCCTTCAGGTCGGCGGGAAAGCGGGAGGGTTCCGGGTCCAGGCCCACGCACAGCATGGATTGGTTTTTCGCGCCGGCATCGCGCAGCATGTCAAGAAAGCTCATGCAGCCATTTTAGGACTGCTGCGCAGGTGCCAGCCAGAAACGTCGATCCGCATTAACATGGCCCCATGCAGTCTTTGACCCGCCAGCAGTGGCTCCTCTTGGTTGTCCTGACCCTGATCTGGGGGCTGAATTGGCCCGTCATGAAGCTGGGCGTGACCGGTTTCCCGCCCCTGACCTTTCGCACGCTGTGCATGGCGCTGGGCTTGCCGTTTCTGGCCCTGCTGCTGTATGTGAAAAAAATCCCCTTCCACGTGCCCCGTGGCCAGTGGCGTGAGCTGGCCTGGCTGTCTTTCTACAACATGCTGGTCTGGCATGTGACCATCATCATTGCCTTGCAAGACTTGTCCAGCGGGCGCGCGGCCATTCTGGGTTACACCATGCCCATTTTCTCGGCGGTGCTGGGGGTGTGGCTGTTTCAGTCGGCGCTGTCGGGCCGGGCCTGGATGGGCGTGGCTGCGGCTGCGCTGGGCGTCTTTCTCTTGCTGTGGCATGAGTTCACCCACCTCAGCGGCAAACCTCTGGGCGTTTTGTTGGCCCTGGTCGCCGCGCTCGCTTGGGCCCACGGCACACAGTTGATGCGTCGCACCCGCATGACCGTGCCGACCCTGACCATTGCCTTTTGGATGGTGACGTTCACTCTGGTGTTCATGGCCTTGTTTGCGCTGGCCTTCGAGACCAGCCGCTGGAAAATGCCCAGCACCCCGCAGATGGGCGCGATTCTCTACAACGCCTTTGGCGTGTTTGTGTTTTCGCAAGCGGCCTGGCTTTCTTTGGCGCGCCACTTGCCGCCCGTAGCCTCCACCCTCAGCGTGATGTTCATCCCGATTTTGGGCGTCTTCAGTGGGGCCTGGTGGCTGCAAGAAAAGCTGCACTGGCAAGACTGGGCGGCCGTGGCGCTGATCGTGGTGGCGATTGCCTCAGTCTTGTGGCCGACGCGCACGGCCAAGGGCCAGGCATAGGTCGGCCCAGGCCTTGGCTTTCTCCGCCAGGCTGCGCAACAGGTAAGCCGGGTGGTAAGTCACCACAACCGGGATGCCCCGGTAGTTGTAGATTTGCCCACGCAGTTTGCCTAATGGAATGCTTTCCACTTGCGGTACGCTGTCTTTGAGCAGGGACTGCACCGCAAACCGCCCCATGGCTACAATGATTTTGGGCTGCAACAGGGCCACCTGTCGCTCTAAAAACGGGGCGCATTGCAGCAGCTCCTCGGGCTGCGGATTGCGATTGCCAGGAGGCCGACATTTGAGAACGTTCAAAATGTAGACGGATGCCTCCGGAGCGCCCTGGGCCCGCCGTGACAAGCCCATGGCCTTGAGCATGTTGTCCAGCAAGCGGCCGGCTTGTCCCACGAAGGGCTCGCCTTGAAGGTCTTCGTTTTCGCCAGGGGCCTCGCCCACAATCAGCCAGTCTGCGCGCGGGGCCAAGCCGGGACCTGCAGCGGGCGCGCCCACGCCAAACACCGTGTTCTTGCGGGTTTTGCACAGGCCGCAGGCTTGGCATTCCCGGACCGACTGTTCCAACGCCTCCCAGCCCAGTTCGCTCACAGCGGTTGAGGCCAGGCTGGCCAGGGGCCGCGCCTGGGCCAACGGGATGCTGGGGGCTGGTGGCGTGGCCGCCGGAGCCAGGGTGTCGACCCTTTGCGCCGAGGCAGAGGCAACTTCGGCGGGCACCCTGGCCGCAACGGCGTCGCTTGGCGCTGCTGGCAAAAAATCGGTGCGCACGCCCATCTCGGCCAGCATGGCGCGTTGACGGTTGTCCAGCAGCAAGGTCATAGGGGCAGGCTCATCACGATGGCATCCTCGCGTTTGCCGGTGGCCAAAGGGTAATAATTTTTGCGGTCTCCCACACGGCGAAAACCATGGGCAGCATACACCGACAAGGCCCGCGCGTTGCTGGCCCGCACTTCCAGCCAAAGCCAGTGGGCGCCTTTGCCGCGGGACCAAAGCGCCAGCGCCTCCAACATCAACTTGGCCCAGCCTTGGCCTTGGTGGCTGGGCGCCACCGTCAAATTCAACAAATGGGTTTCCTCCACGCCCAACATGGCCACGAAATAGCCGATCAACTCATCGCCCCCCCAGAGGCCCTGGCAGTTGTAGCCTGACCTTATGGAGTCCAGAAAATTCGTGCGTGTCCAAGGGTGTGAGTAAGCACTTTTTTCAATGTCCAACCAAGCCTCGATCTGGTTTTCGGTCAAAGCTTCAAACCGTGCTTCCAGGGCAGGCGACAAGGACATGGGCTCAAGCTTTGGCATGGTGCAGTGCGGCGCGTTCCGCCGTGGTTTGGGCCACCTTGTCGCGCAAATACAAGGGCAAGGCTTGTTGCGCGGGCATCGCCAAGCCTGCCGCCCATGCGGCAGGGGCCAAGGCCAGCAAGGCTTGCGCGCAAGGCGAAGTGGCTTGGCACAACCAAGGGCGCTGAAGTGCTTCGCTCAAGGCCTGGGCGTGTTCCGGCACAGGACTGCCAGCCAAGACCACCGAGGGGTCGTCACGCCAAGCGTGCGGCAGTCGCACATCGCCAGGGTCGTACAAGCCGGGCGCTTGGTCGATGTGCCACTGCTTGTCTTGCCAGCGGTAAGCGGCGGCATAGAGTTGGCCCATGCGGGCGTCCAGAACGGCCAGCACGCGGGCGGATGGACCGCTTGCGGGTTGGTGGGCTTGCGCAACGGCCAACAAGGTGTCCAGCGCCAACACAGGCACTTGGGCGCCATGGGCCAGGCCTTGGGCGACGGCACAGGCTGTGCGCAAGCCAGTGAACGAACCCGGGCCACGCCCAAACACCACCGCGCTCAAGTCCTGGCAGGACAAGCCCGCCTGTGCCAGCAAGTCCAGGGCGATGGGAATCAGGGTGGTCGAGGCTTGCGCCCCACCCGGGCCTTCCCTGTGCCAAACCGCCTGACCCCGTTGCACCGCCACCGACAATACGTCGGTGCTGGTGTCAAAGGCCAACCAGTTCAGGTTGTTCGGGGTGGAGGGACTCGTCTGGCGCATGCCGAGATTATCCGGATAATCTCGGCATGTCCGCTGCTTGCCGTCACCCCTTTTTATGGCTTTGTCTTGTGTGGCTCTGGCATGGTTGGGCAGGGGCCGCTCCCGCGAGTGAGCTGCCAGCGGAGGTTTCCGCTGCGCTGGCGCGTTCCAAGTTGCCGCGGGAGGCCTTGAGCGTGCTGGTGCTTCCCGTCGAAGACGAGGGCCAGGGCCGGGCATCGAAGCTTCCCCGATTGAGCCACCGCGCCGATGTGAGCGTGAACCCGGCCTCCTTGATGAAACTGGTCACCACCAGTGCGGCCCTGGAGCTGTTGGGCCCCTCCTTCACATGGCGCACCCCCGTGTATGTGGAGGGGGTGGTTCGCGAGGGTGTGTTGCAGGGCAACCTGTATGTGCGTGGCCAGGGTGACCCACGCTTGGGGGTGGAGAAATTGTGGCAACTCATGCGGCGCGTGCAAGGCCTGGGCATTCAGCGCATTGAGGGCGACATTGTGCTGGACCGCTCAGCCTTTGAGGTCCCCTGGCGCGACCCGGGCAGCTTTGACGGCGAGCCCTTGCGGCCCTACAACGCCACGCCCGATGCGCTGCTGATCAACTTCAAGTCGCTGCTCATTCATTGGGTGCCTGACCGCGCCGCCCAAGAGGTTCGTATTCACATGGAGCCGCCCTTGGCTGGCGTTCAATTTCCCAGCCAACTGCCCTTGACGTCAGGCGAGTGTGGTGACTACCGCAGCGCGGTCAAGGCAGATTTCTCCGACCCCCTCAAGCCGCGGTTCAGCGGGGCCTATCCTGCTTCATGTGGCGAAAAGATCTGGCCGGTTGCCTATGCGGACCCCGCCCAATTCGCCCCGCGCGCCATTTTGGGGATGTGGCAACAGCTGGGCGGCCAATTGCGAGGCGTGGTACGCGACGGTGTGGTTCCGGCTCAACTCAAGCCGGTTTTCTGGCATGAGTCGGCACCGCTGGCGGAGGTGGTGCGGGACATCAACAAATACAGCAACAACGTGATGGCGCAGCAGCTTTTCCTGAGCCTCAGCCTGCAGCAACAAGGCCTGGGCAAGCAGGGCAGCTCGCAAGAGATTGTGAACCGTTGGTGGCGTGAGCGCGTGGCCATGCCGCCGCCCACTTTGGAGAACGGTTCAGGACTCAGCCGAGAGGAGCGCGTCACGTCAGCGGCGTTGGCGCGCTTGCTGCAAGTGATGTGGCGCGCTACCGTCATGCCGGACTTGATGGCCTCCTTGCCGGTGGCGGGGCAGGATGGAACCTTGCGACGCAGTCAGGCGCAAAGCCGTGCCCACTTGAAAACAGGCAGTTTGCGTGACGTCATGGGGGTGGCAGGCTACGTGGATGGGCAAGACGGCCGACGATGGGTGCTGGTGGCCATCGTCAATCACCCTCAGGCATCTGCTGCCAGGCCCGTATTGGACGCGGTGATTGACTGGGTAGGGCGTTGAAGGCCTGTGCTGAACAGGCCAGTTACCAGCCTTTCACCCCCCGAAGGAAAGCATAAACCTGGGTGCCCAACAGTTGATGCGCTACGGGCGTTGGAAATTTGGTGTCTGCGAAAAGATAAGTCGCGTAGTCCGAATGAATGGCTGTGGCGGCAGTGGTTGTACACGCTGTGCGGATGGCCTCCGTTGTGAAGCTGGGACAGGTGCTGGATGACAAGCCCGCCACAGTGATGCCGACGTTGTAAAGGTTTGCATTGAGGAAAAGCGTTTCTAGATCAAACAAACGGATGCCGGAACCTGCAGGAAATGTACCCGCGTTTCGGATCAGCCCGTTGTTGAAGGCTCGCGTCATGTCGTGCAAGAACTGGCTGAAGCCACCAGAATAGCTGCTTAGCGTTTTGCTGCTTGCGTAGGGGCTGTAGCGCAAATCGTAGGCATTCAGCACCAGAATATGTTTGAAGTTGTTTTGTTGTGCCGTCAAAAAGGCTTGCAAGCTGGCCCCCGCAGTGGCAATGTCTGCCAAGGCCTGAGACGTCGACGTGGAATTGTCTGCTACGGCATCGGCCAGGGCAATGATGTCGGCCATGCCTCCGTTGACAACCAGCATATCGCCGGAACGCGCTGTGACCCCTGTTAACCGGGCCGCCAGGTCAGTCACACGGTTGGCGGTGGCGTCGGTGCGTGCAACCACAGCCGGGTCAGCCGCCGCCAAGTTGGTGCTCAACCCATAGCTGGCAGCCAATTGAAGCACCCAGTTGTTGACCCCTGTGTCTGTGGCCGTGTTGTTGATGGTGAAGCGGTCGCTGTAGGCGGGTGACAAAGCGCTGTTGCCTAAGTAGCTCACCTGGTCCCCTACTGACACAATTCGCGTGGGTATGAACTCTTCATATTTTGAGCTGGAACCGCATGCCGCCAGTAGCACCAGCGGGCAAGCTGCCAGCACGCGCAGCCCTCGCTGGGCCCATTCGCCCCAAAATTGATTCACCATCGTCTATCTCCAGCAATTCTGTCTAGTTTAGCGCGTTGGGTGCTGCGGCTCGCAGGAGCCGATCTCTGATGCCGTCCCACGCGGCGTCAGCTGGCGGTGCTTGAATCCATATTTCAGTGACGCCCAGTGACTCGAACTCCCGCAGGGTCGCAAACAAGGCCTGAGCGCAGGCCTGCGGGGTTGATGCCATGGGCCGAACAACCCAATGTTTCGCCGTCGTGGCCGGGGGAGACTGCAGCCAAACGCCGATGCGCTGACCCGACGCTGTCGATGCGGCTTGTAACGCCTGAGCCAAAGCGCTAGCCTCCATGATTCGGACTTTTGCATTGGGGGCGTAGTGAGAGGCCAGTGTGCCTGAAGCACGCGGCGCCGTTGATGGCACAAACTCTTGCGGGGTGAGGACCTGGCGGCCACCCATGCGGGAAAGCGCCAATCGTGACAACATCCCCGGACGCAACACCACTGGCGCTGATCGCGTGCAGTCCACAATGCTCGACTCGATGCCCACAGGGCATGGGCCGCCATCCAGAATCAACAAGGAGGGGTCAAACTCGCTGGCGACATGCAGTGCCGTGGTCGGGCTCACTCGGCCAAATCGGTTGGCACTGGGGCCTGAAACACCCAACACGCCCAAACCCCGCGCCGCCTTCAGCAGCGCCAAAGCCACAGGGTGCCCGGGACAGCGCACACCAATGGAATTTTGGCCCCCTGCCGATGCCAGGCCCACGCCTTCGCGCCGAGGCAGGATCAGGGTCAGTGGGCCGGGCCAGCACTGGGCCATCAGCTCTTTGGCGAAATCAGGGATGTCGCAGGCAAAGTCGTGCACCCCCTGGGCGTCAGCCACATGAACAATCAGGGGGTGGTCGCTGGGCCGCCCTTTGGCCGCAAAAATTTTTGCCACGGCGCAATCGTTGCCGGCATCCGCGCCCAAACCGTACACCGTCTCCGTGGGAAAGCCCACCAATTCACCGTTTGCCAAAGCCTGTGCCGCTTGGTCAATGGATGCAGGTGCGTCGCCGGGCAGGATCATGTTGCCTTCAAAAGGGAGCAATGCCCAGCAGCTTAGCGGCTTCAAGCGCGTTCGCGCGAACAGCTTCAGGGCTGACGCCGGTGACATTCAGGTGGCCCATTTTGCGGCCTGGTCGCGCCGAAGTTTTGCCATAAAGGTGCAGGTGCGTGCCGGGCAACGCCAGCACGCGGTCCCACGGGGGCTCAGTGGGCGGTCCTTCAGCGCTTTGAAACCACAAATCGCCTAAAAGGTTCAGCATCAAAGCTGGGCTGTGCTGGCGCGGGGCGGTCAAAGGCAAGCCCGCCATGCACCGCACCTGCAACTCAAATTGCGACACATCACAGGCGTCTTGGCTGTAGTGGCCGCTGTTGTGCGGGCGGGGGGCTATTTCGTTCACCACCAGCGGACCCAGGGCCTCGCGATCCGGGCCGGGCGCCAGCAAGAAAAACTCGACGCACAGCACGCCGACATAGTTCAAGCCCGCGGCCACGGCTTGGGCTGCGGCAATGGCTTGTTGGCTGAGGGCAGGGTCGATGGCGCCGGGAAAGACTTCGGTGACGGCCAGAATGCCTTCGCGGTGCAGGTTGCGCTGAATGGGCAGGTGCACTTGTTGGCCATCGCCGCCGCGTGCCACGATGACAGAGCACTCTGCCGCGAGGGGCAACATTTTTTCAAGCACGCAGGTCACGGGGGTTGCCGCTTGGCCTTGAAGCGTTTGCCATGCCGCTACCAACTCGCTGGCTTGCCGCACACGAATTTGGCCTTTGCCGTCGTAGCCAAGCCGCGTGGTCTTCAAAATGCCAGGGAACAAGGCGGCAGGAACGCTGGCCAATTCATGGGCTTGCGCAATCACTTGATGCGGTGCAACGGGCACAGCGCATTTCAGGAAGTGCGCCTTTTCTCGTGCACGGTCCTGGGCAATCGCGACCGCTTCAGCGCCGGGCGCGACGGGTCGCTGTTGAGCCAACTGAGCCAAGGCTTCCGAGGGAACATTCTCGAACTCGGTGGTGATGGCGCCGCACAGCGCTGACAACTGCCGCAAGCCTTCGGGCGCCAGATAAGGGAACTGAAGATGTGTTTCACTGACCCGTCCAGCCGGGCTGTCGGCATCGGGGTCAAGCACCACCGTGCGGTAGCCCATCCGTTGTGCAGATTGCACGAACATGCGCCCCAATTGGCCGCCCCCCATGACGCCTAGGGTGCTGCCAGGGAGAACGGCGGACTGCGCACTCATGCCTGGGGCGGCAGGTGCATGGCGCGGGCCTGCTCGGTTTGGCGTGCGCGAAAGGCGTGCAACTGCGAACGCAAAGCGGGTTGGTCGTGGGCCAGCAAGGCCACGGCAAACAAGGCCGCGTTGGCGGCACCCGCCTGCCCAATCGCAAAAGTGGCGACCGGAATGCCCTTGGGCATTTGCACAATGCTGTGAAGCGAGTCGACGCCTTGCAGATGTTTGCTGGCCACCGGAACGCCCAGGACGGGCACCACGGTTTTCGCGGCCAACATGCCAGGCAGATGGGCTGCGCCACCGGCGCCAGCGATGATGGCTCGCAGCCCCCGACCTTCGGCGGCCTCGGCATAGGCAAACATGTCGTCAGGCATGCGATGCGCCGAAACCACACGGGCTTCAAAGGGGATGTGGAATTCCTGGAGAATCAGGGTTGCGTGCTGTAGGGTGTCCCAATCGGATTGGGACCCCATGACAACACCGACTTGCGGTTGGGTCATGTGAAGGGCCTGCTGAAGGCTGCGAGTAAGCTTGAATTTTAAGGTTTCGCCCGGAGTTATGCCCCATGATTGATGTGACTGTTGAAAATTTTGAGACCGAAGTGGTCGCCGCCTCGATGACGACGCCCGTTTTGGTCGATTTCTGGGCGCCCTGGTGTGGCCCCTGCAAGTCTTTGGGGCCGGTTCTTGAAAAGCTGGAAGCCGACTACGGCGGGCGCTTCAAACTGGTCAAAATCAACTCGGACGATGAGCAGCAACTGGCCGGCGCCTTTGGCATTCGCAGCATTCCCACCTGTGTGTTGATGAAGGGCGGGCGGCCGCTGGACGGTTTCATGGGCGCCTTGCCCGAGGGCAAGGTGCGCGAATTCCTGGACAAACACCTGCCGTCTGAGGGCGAGTTGGTGGCCGAGGCGGAAACCGCCGAAGCCGAAGAATTGATGGCGGCCGGCGATGCAGAAGCGGCCCTTGGCAAATTGCAGGAGGCCTTGGCCATCAATCCGGCCAATGACGATGCCCGTTTTGACTACGTCAAACTCTTGATTTCCATGGGCGACCTGGAAACCGCCCAGGCCGCACTGGCCCCGGCATTGGCGCAAATTCCACTGCAACTTCGTTTTGACGCCTTGAAACACTGGTTGCAAGCCTTGCAGTTCGCCACCACCGACGAGCGCGGCGGTTGGACGCTGGAGCAGTTTGATGCCTTGATCGCCCAGAACAAGCGCGACTTCGACACCCGTTTTGCCAAAGCCCGCTTGTTGCTGGCGGCGGGTGAATGGCCCGCAGCCATGGATGAACTCTTGGAGATCATCATGCGCGACAAAACCTGGGATGAACAGGCCCCCCGCAAGACTTATGTGGCGATTTTGGAATTGATGACGCCTCCCAAGCCCAAGGCTTCAGAGGATGCCAGCGGAAAAACCGCCGGAGGCATCGAATTGGCTGGCGCCAGCCGAGCACAACAGGATCCGCAGGCGGAGTTGGTGTCCCAGTACCGCCGCAAGCTCAGCATGGCGCTGAACTGATCAGTCCTGCAGCCGCGTCCAGGCTTCCTGGTACTTGGCGGCGGTGCTTTCAATCACCGACTGCGGCAAGCGCGGCGCCGGGGGCGATTTGCTCCACGGCCGCCCTTGTACCTGGGCGGTTTCCAGCCAGTCGCGCAAAAACTGCTTGTCAAAGCTGGGCGGGTTGACGCCTTCTTTGTAGGTGTCTGCTGGCCAGTAGCGTGAGGAGTCTGGGGTCAGCACCTCGTCCATCAGCACCAGCGTGCCTTCGGGGTCCAGGCCAAACTCGAACTTGGTGTCCGCAATGATGATGCCTTTCTTGGCAGCGATGTCGCGCGCCGTTTCATACAAGGCGATGCTGATGCTGCGGATTTTTTCGGCCAATGTCGGGCCGATCATTTCCACCACGCGTTCGTAGGTGATGTTTTCGTCATGCTCGCCCACGGCCGCTTTGGCTGCGGGCGTGAAAATGGGTTCCGGCAGTTGGCTGGCATTGCGCAGGCCTTCGGGGAGAGGCACGCCACACACCGAGCGCGAGGCCTGGTACTCCTGCCAGCCGCTGCCGGCCAGGTAGCCGCGCACCACCGCCTCGACGGGAATGGGTTGCAGCCGCTTGACCAGCATGGCGCGGCCCTGCACTTGTGACACCTCTTCGGGCGCGACCACGCTCTCGGGGGCCTCACCGGTCAGGTGGTTGGGGCAAATGTGGCCCAGCTTGTCGAACCAGAACAAGGCCATTTGCGTGAGCAGGCGACCTTTGCCAGGAATGGGCTCCCCCATGATCACATCAAAGGCGCTGATGCGATCGCTGGCCACCATCAGGATGCGGTCGGTGCCGACCGCATAGTTGTCGCGCACTTTGCCACGGGCAAGCAAGGGCAAAGACTGGATGGAAGACGTGTGAAGGCTGCTGGGCATGGGGTCTCAATGCAAAAGGCCCGTTGCATTCAACGGGCCTTGCATTATCGCTCTTGGATTTTTCTGCGGGGGCTTAATTCACCACCTGCGCCAGCGCGCCGCTGGCGTACTGGCCCGCCACCACTTGCAAGGTGTCGCCCTTGATTTTGGCGCCCTGGCCCTCGCAGCCGAATTCCAGGTAGCGCTGCTTGCAAATGGCTTTGGCGGCTTCGCGGGCCGGCTTGAGGTACTCTCGTGGGTCAAACTTGGACGGGTTTTTGACGAAAAACTCACGGATGGCCGCCGTCATGGCCAGGCGAATGTCGGTGTCGATGTTGATCTTGCGCACGCCGAACTTGATGGCGTGTTGAATTTCCTCGACCGGCACGCCATAGGTTTCTTTCATGTCGCCGCCGAACTCGCGAATTTTGGCCAGCAGGTCTTGGGGCACGCTGGAGCTGCCGTGCATGACCAGGTGGGTGTTGGGAATGCGGCGGTTGATTTCCTTGATGCGGTCAATCGCCAGGATGTCGCCGGTGGGCTTGCGGGTGAATTTGTAGGCGCCGTGGCTGGTGCCAATGGCAATGGCCAGTGCGTCGAGCTGCGTCTTTTTCACAAAGTCTGCGGCCTGTTCCGGGTCAGTGAGCAGTTGTTCACGTGTCATGGTGGCGTCGGTGCCGTGGCCGTCTTCCTTGTCGCCCTTCATGGTTTCCAGGGACCCCAGGCAGCCCAGCTCGCCTTCCACGGTCACACCCAGTTTGTGGGCCATGTCCACGACCTTGCGGGTCACGTCCACGTTGTAGTCGTAGCTGGCAATGGTCTTGCCATCGGCCATCAGGCTGCCGTCCATCATGACGGAACTGAAGCCCAGGTTGATGGCGCCTTGGCAGACATCGGGGCTTTGGCCGTGGTCTTGGTGCATCACCACGGGAATCTCGGGGTAGGACTCGACCGCCGATTGAATCAGGTACTTCAGAAAGGTCTCGCCAGCGTATTTGCGGGCGCCTGCGCTGGCTTGCATGATCACGGGGGCGCCGGTTTCTTTGGCGGCCTCCATGATGGCCTGGACTTGTTCCAGGTTGTTGACGTTGAAGGCCGGGATGCCGTAGCCATTGGCGGCGGCATGGTCCAGCAATTCGCGCATTGAAACGAGTGCCATGAGGAAAGTCCTATCGAGAAGTTGGTAACCGGTTTGTAACTGCCCTCGATTTTAGCGAGCGCAGCCCGACACCCGGCTGACAGGCTGGGGCTTCAACCTCAATGGCTCAAGAAACTTGGCAAATTTTGAGCATGTTGGTTCCACCTGGCGAGCCCATGGGTTCGCCGCAAGTGATGGCATAGACGTCGCCCTTTTGCACGATGTTTCGTTTTTTCAGGTGGCTCTCCGCTTGCTCAAGTGCCGTGTCTCGGTCGGCGCTGGTGTCCATCAGCAAAGGCCGAACATTGCGGTACAGCGCCATTTTCCGCTGCGTGCTCAATTTGCTTGTCAAAGCGTAGATGGGAATGTGGATGCGGTGGCGGCTCATCCACAGCGCGGTCGAGCCAGATTCTGTCAGTGCAACCAAAGCTTTTGCGCCAAGATGGTGGGCCGTGAACAACGCCCCCATGGCAATGGTCTGGTCGATGCGGTTGAAATGCTTGCCCGTGAAGTCGGCATCCAGCTCCACTTGCTCTGCTGCCTCGGCGGCTTCGCAAATCTGGGCCATTTCGCGCACGGTTTCAAGGGGGTATTTGCCGGCGGCTGTTTCTGCGCTCAACATGACCGCGTCGGTGCCGTCCAGGACGGCGTTGGCCACGTCACTGACTTCGGCGCGCGTTGGCACCGGGTTGTTGATCATGCTCTCCATCATCTGTGTGGCCGTGATGACCACTTTGTCGTGCTCGCGTGCGAGGCGGATCATGTGCTTTTGCAGCGCAGGGACAGCGGCATTGCCCACCTCCACCGCCAGGTCGCCGCGGGCGACCATGATGCCATCGCTGGCGCGCAGAATTTGCTCCAGTTGGGGAATGGCTTCGGCGCGCTCGATTTTGGCAATCAGCCCCGGCTTGTGCTTGAACTCGGCCGCGGCCACATTGGCCAGTTGGCGCGCCATTTCCATGTCGGTGGCGTTTTTGGGGAAACTGACGGCCACGTAGTCGGCTTGAAAGCTCATGGCCGTTTTGATGTCTTCCATGTCTTTGGCAGTCAGTGCCGGCGCCGTCAAGCCACCCCCTTTTTTGTTGATGCCCTTGTTGTTGGACAGCTCGCCCCCGATGGTGACATGGGTGTGCACTTGCTCGCCTCGCACAGCATCGACGGTCAAGACAATCAAGCCGTCGTTGAGCAGCAGCACGTCGCCGGGCTTCACGTCTTGGGGCAACTCTTTGTAATCCAGCCCGACGCCATGAACGTCACCCAGCTCGGTTCGCGAAGCGTCCAAGACGAACTTGGCGCCAATTTCAAGTTGTACCTTGCCCTCGGCAAACTTTCCCACACGAATTTTGGGCCCTTGCAAGTCGGCCATGATGGCCACTTCGCGCCCGGCGCGCTGGGCGGCGTCGCGCACGCGTTGGGCGCGATCGATGTGGTCTTGTGCGCTGCCGTGGCTGAAGTTCAGTCGCACAACATTGACGCCAGCGCGAATCATTTCTTCCAGCAAGGCCGGGTCGCTGGATGCGGGGCCAAGGGTTGCAACAATTTTGGTAGAGCGACGGGGGGGGCGGAGGGGGCTTTTCATGCTGAACATTCTCACATGAAAGCCTCGGCGGCGAAACCGTGCTGACGCTCAGTTTTGCTTTTCTGTGTCCAGGGCCCATTGCAGCTGCCTCAAGGCCGCTTGCAGGCCCGGATCACTGTCGCTGAGTGGCACAAAATCAGCCACCCATGCCCGCCGGCCTTGCGCCTTGAGAGCCGCAGGCAAGGGGGCTGTATCGCCAGACAGTGAGGGGGGTGGAGGCGAATTGTTCATGCAAGCCGACAGTGTGGTGCAAAAGTGAGAGCACGCCAGAGACTTGCCATCACAAGATTTGTGAGCGCGGTACAAACCTTTGGCAATGCAAGTCGTTCACCATGATGCTTCGCTTCGGAGACCCTCATGAACCCCTTCAAATCAGACACCAGCAGCCTGTATTCAGCCCTTGCAGAACCGCGCTTGGAGGCCTTGGCGCGGCGTGGCGAGTTGCGTGTTTTCAGGCGACATGCCCACTTGATGGAGGAAGATCAAGTGGGCGATGACTTGTTTATTTTGCTGTCGGGTCGCGTTCGTGTTTATGTGACTTCAGGGGGCGCCAAGCCGCGAGAAATGACCCATGGCATTTGTGGCCCAGGACAGTATGTCGGTGAAATGTCTTTGCATCACAAAAGGCGGTCTGCTTCGGTGGAGGCCTTGCAAACGACGACCTGCTCTTTGCTCACCCGAGAGAAGGTCATGGCTTTTATCCAGGAAGAGCCGGAATTTGCGCTGGATTTGCTGCATCGCGTCACGGAAAGAGCACGCCAGGCGAACCGAACTGTTCGGCAAGTTTTGTTTTTGGATACCTATGGGCGCTTGTGCGAGTTGCTCACGCGCAACACGGTGGCTTTGGCCGATGGGCGACTGCAGCTTCGCGATCGTCAGACGCACGCCCAAATGGCACAACAAATTGGGTGCAGCCGTGAAATGGTCAGCCGCTTGCTGAAGGACCTGATTGTGGGCGGCTATGTTCAGAGAGAGGCGGAAAAGCAGTATTTTGTTTGTAAAACCTTGCCTTTGCGTTGGTAATCACAGACAAGTGGGGTGCGAACCCCCAAAAAATCAGGCTCATTGAGGTGGATCAGCGGTCAATTGCAGGCGTAACTGGGATAATTGTCGATGTGGGGTAATTTCCCCCTTTTAAAACGTCCCCGACGCTTGCTCTTGATGAATACTTTCGACAAACCTATTCCTCCTGGTGAACCCCTTCCGCATCGCAAAATCATTCGCGAATGGCTGATTCCTTTGGCCGAACGCACAACGGTTTATGCCATTGGCCTGATGTTGATGGATTTCGCCATCTGGGCCTTGCTGCTTGCCGGCACGGTCTTGTTGGATGCCCTTTGGGCCAAGTTGCTTTGTGGCTTGGCTGCGGGGTTCGTGATTGGCCGTTTGTTCATCCTGGGCCATGATGCTTGCCACCAAAGCCTGACGCCGCATCGCACCCTGAACAAGTGGATCGGCCGCATTGCCTTCCTCCCCTCCTTGACCCCCTACAGCCTGTGGGACGTGGGGCACAACGTGGTGCACCATGGCTACACCAACCTCAAGGGCTTTGACTTTGTGTGGGCCCCGCTGACCCAGCAGGAATACCAAGCGCTGACCCCGATGGGCAAGTTGTTTGACCGCGTCTACCGCAGTGGTTGGGCGCCGGGCCTGTACTACATGATCGAAATTTGGTGGAACCGCATGTTCTTCCCCAACCGCAAGCACATGCCCACACGCCGCCCGATTTTCATCCAAGACAACCTGTTGGTGTCGGCCTTCGGCTTGGTCTGGATCGGCGTGATGACGGCAGCAGCCCTGGCCTTTGACCAGTCGGTTCTCACGGTCTTGCTGTGCGGCGTGGTCGTGCCCTTCATGTTCTGGTGCGCCATGATTGGCTTTGTGGTGTATGTGCACCACACCCATGTCAAAGTGTCCTGGCATGATGAGCGCAGTGCCTGGTCCAAGGCCCAACCGTTTGTGTCTACCACGGTTCACCTGACCTTCCCGTTCCGCATTGGCGCCCTGATGCACCACATCATGGAGCACACGGCCCACCATGTGGACATGAGCATTCCGCTGTACAAACTCAAGCAAGCCCAGGCAAAACTCGAAGACATGTTGCCTGAGCGCATCATCATCCAGCGCTTTTCGTGGCGCTGGTATTTCCAGACCGCCCGCCATTGCAAGCTGTACGACTTTTCCCGCCGCTGCTGGACGGATTACAAAGGGCGGGCGACCAGCCAGCCCGCCGCCTTGCCGGCCTGAGGCCGTTCAGGCCTGTTGAGCGGCGCGCTCGCTCAGAATCTGGAAGGCAGGCAAAGTCTTGCCTTCCAGAATTTCCAGAAAAGCCCCACCGCCGGTGGAGATGTAGCCCACTTGTTTCTCGATGCCGTATTTGGCAATGGCCGCCAGCGTGTCACCGCCACCGGCAATGCTGAACGCGTCTGAGGCGGCAATCGCCTTGGCAATGGTTTCTGTGCCTTGGGCAAAGGCGTCAAATTCGAACACCCCGACCGGCCCGTTCCACACGATGGTGCCTGCTTGCTTGAGCTGGGTTGCCAGTCGCGCCGCGGTTTCCGGGCCAATGTCCAGAATCAGGTCATCGTCCGCGACTTGGTCGGCGCGTTTGACTTGCGCTGGCGCATCGGCTGCAAAGCGCTGCGCCACCACCACGTCTGTCGGGATCGGCACTTCCGCGCCGCGCGCCTTCATGGCCGCCATGACCGCCCGCGCCTCCTCCACCAGGTCCACCTCGGCCAGGCTTTTGCCGATTTTCAAGCCCGCGGCCAGCATGAAGGTGTTGGCGATGCCGCCGCCCACAATCAGCTGATCCACTTTGCTGGCCAGGCTTTTCAGGATGGTCAGCTTGGTGGACACCTTGGAGCCCGCCACGATGGCGGCCAGGGGGCGCTTGGGCGCGGCCAGGGCGCGGGTGATGGCGTCGATTTCAGCGGCCAGCAAGGGGCCCGCGCAGGCGATGGGCGCAAACTGGGCGATGCCATAGGTGGTGCCTTCGGCACGGTGCGCGGTGCCGAAGGCATCGTTCACGAAGATATCGCACAAGGCAGCCATCTTGCGGGCCAGCCCTTCGTTGTTCTTTTTTTCGCCCGGGTTCACCCGGCAGTTTTCCAGCAGCACCAATTGCCCCGGTTGCACTTGCACGCCGTCCACCCACTGGCTCACCAGCGGCACATCGCGCTGCAGCAATTCAGAGAGGCGTTGCGCCACAGGGGCCAGCGAGTCTTCCGGCTTGAACGCGCCTTCGGTCGGACGCCCCAGATGGCTGGTCACCATCACGGCGGCACCTGCGTCCAAAGCCATTTGAATGCAGGGCACCGAGGCACGGATGCGGGTGTCTTCGGTGATGTGCCCGGCGTCGTCCTGGGGGACGTTCAGGTCGGCACGGATGAACACGCGCTGGCCTTTGACCTTGCCTTGGGCGCACAAATCGGAAAAACGAAGAACATTCATGATGGCTGCGGGGATGAGAAAAAGAGTGGACCTATTTTAAAAGTCATGGCTTGCAGAGCCTGACAGCGGTGCGATGCTCACCAACCCAGGCCGATGTGCAAGGGGAGGTAGACCATCATGCCCACCACCATGGTGCCCAGTACCGCTTGGCGATGGTGACGGTGCGTCAAGAAATAGGCGGCGCCCACCATGGCGGCGCACAGGCGTGCGTCCTGCCAGGTGCTGATCAGGTGGCCTTGTGTCACCACGATTTCGGGCAATACCACCGAGGTCAGCGCCGCGATGGGCGCGTATTGCAGGCCGCGTTGCGCCCAATGCGGCAAGTGCCAGGGACGATCGGACAGGAAAAAGAAGCAGCGGGTCAACACGGTGATGCCAGCCAAAGCCACGATGGTGAAGAGTTTTTCGGTTTCACTCATGGGGCGGCTCCGAGGCTGGGCGAGGGGTCTTTTCCAGCAACATGCACAGCGTCACCGCCACCGCAATGGCCACCAGCACATTGAGCTTCAAAGGCAGCGCAACCGCCGCCACGCCTGCCGCCCCGGCGACCGTGCCGGCCACAACCCGCAGCTTGGAGCTGGCCAGGGAGCAACTCAAACCCACCAGGGCCAGAATGCCGGCGAAGCCCAGGCCCCACTCGGTGGGAATCACCTGGGCCAGCCCAATGCCGATCAAACCCGCCGTGGTCCAGCTGAGCCAGTTCAGGCCGGTGTTGCCGGCCAGGTAGGCCAGTTGGTACTGCTGCTCTGCGGGGTCGGTGGCGGGATGCGGAAAGCGCTTGACGAATTGCACATAGCTGAGGTCGGCGGTCATGTAGCCCAACACCAGCCGCTTCCAGCGGGGCCAGGGCATCATGTAGGGTCGCAAATGGGCGCTGAAGACGACAAACCGCAGGTTCACGCAAAAGCCGGTGGCCAGCACAATCCACATCGGCGCATCGGCCACCAGCAGGGGAATCGCCGCCAGTTGCGAGCTGCCCGCAAACACCAGGATGCCCATCAGCACGGATTCTGTGAGCGTCATGCCCGACTTCATCATGGTCACGCCGGTCATCAGCCCCCAGGCGGCAATGCCCAAGGCCAATCCAGAAAAATCTTTGACGCCTTCGCGAAAAGCAGGGTGGCGGTAGTTTTCAGCGAGAAAAAACATCGGGTCGTGTGCCCTTGTCAGGCCGCGGGCACATCAAACCGCATGCCCGCTTCCAGTGGCTGGCCACGCAAGAACTCGGCAGCACTCAGCCGCTTGCCACCCGGGCGTTGCAGTTGGGTCAGCCGCAGCACGCCCTCGCCAGTGGCCACATCCAGGCCGTCGGGCCCGATGTGCACCAAGGTGCCACATGCGGCCGTTGACTTACCGTGGGGCAAGACTTCTGCGGCGCCAATTTTCAAAATCTCGCCGTTCAGCGCACTGTGGGCGCCGGGGAAAGGGTGAAAGGCCCGGATGCGTCGATCCAGGGTGATCGCCGCCTGCGACCAATCCAGGGTGGCCTCGTGCTTTTCGATCTTGTGCGCATAGGTCACGCCCTGCGCGGGTTGGGGTGTGCGCTGCAGGCCATCCAAGGTTTTCAGCGCTTGAACCATCAGCGCACCGCCGGCCACGGCCAGGCGGTCGTGCAAACTGGCCGTGGTGTCGTGCGCCAGAATCGCCTCGGTGTGCACGGCCAGCATGTCGCCGGTGTCCAGGCCCGCATCCATTTGCATCAGCGTGATGCCCGTGTGGGTGTCGCCGGCTTCAATGGCCCGGTGAATCGGGGCCGCACCGCGCCAGCGCGGCAGCAAGGACGCATGAATGTTGAGGCAGCCATGGCGGGGCAAATCCAGCACCCATTGCGGCAGGATCAGGCCGTAGGCGGCCACCACCATCGCATCGGCCTTGGCCGCTTGCAGTGCGGCCTGCGCCATGCGCGCGTCTTCGGGGTATTTGCCCTCCAGCCGCAAACTCCGGGGCTGACAGACGGCAAGGCCGTGGCTTTGCGCCCATTGTTTGACGGGCGAGGCTTGCAGCTTCATGCCGCGCCCCGCCGGGCGATCGGGCTGGGTCAGCACCAACGCCACCGCATGGCCCGCGGCATGGAGTTGGGCCAAGGCCTCGCGAGCGAACTCCGGCGTGCCGGCAAAAATCAGGCGCATGGGCTTCAGCGCTCGGCGCGTTGCGCTTTGAGCATCTTGGTCTTGATTCGGTTGCGCTTGAGGGGCGACAGGTACTCGACAAAGACCTTGCCCAAGAGGTGGTCCATCTCGTGCTGAATGCAAACGGCCAACAGGTCTTCGGCCTCGATGGTGCGCAGCTGGCCTTCGCCATCTTGCGCCTGGATTTTGACGGCACGCGCGCGCTCGACGCCATCGTAAATGCCGGGGACGGACAAGCAGCCTTCATCGCCTCGAACGCGTTCCGGGCTTTGCCAGAGCACTTCCGGGTTGATCAGCACCATGGGTTGGTTCCGTTCTTCGGACACATCGATGACGATCAGCCGTTCGTGAATATTCACCTGTGTCGCGGCCAGGCCAATGCCATTGGACTCGTACATGGTTTCCAGCATGTCGGCAATCAGGGCGCGAATGCGGTCATCCACCGCCTGCACCGCTTGGGCCACGGTGTGCAGGCGAGGGTCGGGGTAACTGAGAATGGGGAGCAAAGCCATCCCCCTATTGTCCCCGTTTTGGCCGGCGATTGCTGTCCGGTTGCCACAATGCCTTTCAGATTTTGGTGGCACAACTTGCACCTCCGAGGGTTGGGGCCTCCTAGCATGGGGTCTCACAGGGGGTGGGCATGGAAGATTTTCAGGAATGGCTGCGCTTGCAAAGCACGCCAGGCGTAGGGGCTCACACGGCGGCCGACTTGCTGCGTCGGTACGGGTCGGCGGCAGAGATTTTTCGCCAATCTGAAAGCGCCTTGCGGCGCCATTTGCCCCCGGCGTTGGCGCAGGCCTTGTGCGTTGTGCCGGCGGGGCTGGCGCAGTTGCAGGCACGGGTCGCCGATTGGCTGAACCGCCCTGCACCTGGCGTGTCACACGCGGTGTGGACTTGGGGCGATGACCACTACCCAGCCGCCCTGTTGGCCTTGGCCGACCCACCCTTGCTTTTGTATGCCCAAGGGCAATTGGGCCAGACGATGCCGCCGGGGCTGGCTTTGGTCGGCAGTCGCAACCCCACAGCGCAAGGCTTGGAGAACGCGCATGCCTTTGCTGTCGAACTGGCACAAGCGGGTTTTTGCATCGTGTCGGGTTTGGCCTGGGGCATCGATGCTGCCGCTCACCAAGGGGCGCTGAATGCCACCCCAACAAACGCGCGATGGCCCACGGTGGCGGTGGTGGGCACCGGCCTGGACCGGGTCTATCCCGAGCGCAATGCTGGTTTGGCGCAGCAGATTGCACGCCAGGGCCTTTTGGTCAGCGAATACCCGCCCGCAACGGCGCCCATGGCGCACCATTTCCCCCAACGCAACCGCTTGATTGCTGCTTTGAGTGCCGCCGTCTTGGTGGTCGAGGCCAGCTTAAAGTCGGGCTCCCTGATCACGGCCAAGCTGGCTTTGGAGATGGGGCGCGAGGTCATGGCCATACCCGGCTCCATCCATTCTGCGCAAGCGCGCGGCTGTCATGCCTTGATTCGTCAGGGCGCCAAGTTGGTGGAGACCACGCAAGACGTGCTCGAGGAATTGGCGCCCGCCCTTCGTCCGATCCCAACCGCGCCAACCCCACCCTTGGAGGCGACGGCGCCCTCGGCCCTGTTGATGGCCATGGGATTCGACCCCGTGACCCCAGAGGTCTTGGCGCAGCGCACCAGCTTGGCCATTTCAGCGCTGCAGGCGGCGCTGTTGAACCTGGAATTGAACGGCGAGGTGGCACGCTTGCCAGGGGGTTTTTTTCAACGGCTGGGGCGCAGAAATTGAATGTCATATCTTGAGCTTGCACAGACTTTGAAAAAGCAGTTATATTGGGGGCCATGTTTGAAGTCCTCGTGTACGTTTACGAAAACTACTGGCGTGGGGATGCCTGTCCCGAGTTGCAGCAACTGGGACGAAAACTCAGCGCTGCAGGCTTTGAGCCCGACGAGATCGAGCAAGCCCTGCAATGGCTGGCGGGCCTAGATTTGGCCTCGCACAACACCCAACTCATTGACTTGTCGCAAGTCGAGGCCGCGGGCAATGCCACGCATGCCCAATCGGTGCACAGCATGCGCGTTTACTCGGTCGCCGAGCAAGACCACCTTGGAGCCCCTTGCCTGGGCTTTGTGAGCTTTCTGGAGTCAGCGGGCGTGTTGCCGCCGCACATGCGAGAAATTGTGGTCGACCGTGCCATGGCGGTGCCGGGTCACCCGGTGTCCATCGACGATTTGAAAATCATCGTCCTGATGGTCTACTGGAGCGCAGGCCTGGAGCCCGACGCGCTCATCCTTGACGAGTTGTGCGACGACTCGGACCGCGTCGCCCACTGACCCCCCCGTCGTTGCGAGGCCCCACCAGGGGCCGCGGCAACCCCTCGCCTGAGAGAGTTCGCCGCGCTGCGCTCGCGATGACGTGAGTGAGGAAACCCTTTGGGCTCAGACCGCCGCGCCCGCGTTGGGGTCGTCCGGATCGCCTTCTTTTTTCACCGGCTTGATCAGGTCTTCGCGGCGGATGCCCAGCCACATGGCGATGGCGGCGGCCACGAACACCGAGGAGTAAATGCCGAACAAAATGCCAATCGTCAAGGCCAAGGCAAAGTAGTGCAAGGTGGCGCCGCCGAACAGCAGCATGGAGAGCACCATCAATTGCGTGCAGCCGTGGGTGATGATGGTTCGGCTGATGGTGGAGGTGATGGCGTTGTCAATGATTTCCACCGTCTCCATTTTCCGAAAGCGCCGGAAGTTCTCGCGAATCCGGTCAAAGATCACCACCGATTCATTGACCGAATAGCCCAACACGGCCAGCACGGCAGCCAGCACGGGCAAGGAAAATTCCCATTGGAAAAATGCGAAGAAGCCCAGAATGATGATCACATCATGCAAGTTGGCAACAATGGCTGCCACCGCGTATTTCCACTCAAAGCGGAAGGCCAGGTAAATCATGATGCCCACCACCACAAAGGCCAGGGCTTTGAGGCCATCGGCGGCCAATTCGTCGCCGACTTGGGGGCCGACAAATTCCGTGCGCCGCAACTCGGCGCTGGCGTCGCCCTCTTTCAGTGCGGCCAGCACTTTGTCACTTTGCTGGGCAGAGCTGACGCCCTTGACCGCGGGCATGCGAATGAGCACATCGCGTGCCGTGCCAAAGTTTTGCACCTGTACATCGTTGTAGCCCAAAGCCGCGATGCGTTCGCGCGCCTGGTTCAGGTCGGCCGGCTGGCTGTAGCTGACCTCCATCAGGGTGCCGCCGGTAAATTCCACTGACAAGTGCAATCCTCGGCTGAACAGGAAAAAGACAGCGGCCAAAAAGGTGATGAAGGACACCGCGTTGAACACCAGGGCATGGCGCATGAACGGAATGTCGCGACGGATTTTGAAGAATTCCATGCTGGTGTTCCTTATTCGTCTTTCGCCAGGGCCGTGCCCGGGGCGCGCCACACCGTGCCAATGGACACGCTTTTGAGTTTCTTTTGGCGGCCATACCAAAGGTTGACCAAGCCGCGCGAGAAGAACACCGCCGAGAACATGCTGGTCAAAATGCCCAGGCAATGCACCACGGCGAAGCCACGCACTGGGCCGGAACCAAAGGCCAGCAAAGCCAGGCCGGCAATCAGGGTGGTGACGTTGGAGTCCAGAATCGTGGCCCAGGCGCGGTCATAGCCCGCATGGATAGCGGCTTGCGGCGACACACCATTGCGCAGCTCTTCGCGTACCCGCTCGTTGATCAGCACGTTGGCGTCAATGGCCATGCCCAGCACCAGGGCCATGGCGGCCATGCCGGGCAAGGTCAGCGTGGCCTGCAGCATGGACAGCACGGCCACCAGCAGCAACAGGTTCACCGCCAGCGCCACGCTGGAGAACACGCCAAAAAGCATGTAGTAGCAACACATGAAAGCGGCCACCGCCAGGAAACCCCAGGTCACGCTGTTGAAGCCTTTGGCAATGTTTTCCGCGCCCAGGCTGGGGCCGATGGTGCGCTCTTCAATGATCTCCATCGGCGCTGCAAGGGAGCCCGCGCGCAGCAGCAAGGCCACATCGTTGGCTTCCACGGTGGTCATGCGACCAGAAATTTGCACGCGGCCGCCGCCAATTTCGCTGCGAATCACCGGCGCCGTGACCACTTCGCCTTTGCCTTTTTCAAACAACAGAATGGCCATGCGCTTGCCCACGTTGTCGCGGGTGATGTCGCGGAAAATCCGTGCGCCTTTGGCGTCCAGCGTCAGGTGCACCGCAGCTTCCTGGGTCTGGTTGTCAAAGCCGGGTTGTGCATCGGTGAGGTTCTCACCCGTGAGGATGACCTGTTTTTTCACCACCACCGCCTGGCCACTGCGCTCCAGATAGCGTTCGGTGCCAAAGGGCACCATGCCATTGCTGAGCTCGGCTGCGCGGGCTTCGCTGCTCTCGTCCACCATGCGGATTTCCAGGGTCGCTGTGCGCCCCAAAATGTCTTTGGCTTTGGCGGTGTCTTGCACGCCAGGCAGTTGCACCACGATGCGGTCCAGCCCCTGCTGCTGGATCACCGGCTCGGCCACGCCCAGCTCGTTGATGCGGTTGTGCAAGGTGGTGATGTTTTGTTTCAGCGCCTGGTCTTGCACGCGGCGACCAGCCTCGGGCTTGAGTGTGGCGGTCAATTTGAAGTCACTGCCTTCGGCCGCCTCGGTGGTTTGCAGGTCGGCAAACTGGTCTTGGATCAGGCGCTTGGCGGCTTCCAGGGTGCTGGTGTCGCGAAAGCGAATTTCAATGCTTTGCCCGTTGCGGCTGATGCCGCCGTGGCGCAAATTCTTTTCGCGCATGCTGGTGCGGATGTCGCCCGACAACGATTCGGCTTTCTTGGTCAGCGCGGCGGGCATGTCCACTTGCAGCATGAAGTGCACGCCACCGCGCAGATCCAGGCCCAGGTACATGGGGGCGGCATTCAAGGCGCTGAGCCACTGTGGCGAGCGCGACAACAAGTTGAGCGCCACCACATACGCGGCGTCATTGGCATCGGGAACCAGGGCGCGCTGAATGGCGTCCTTGGCCTTGATCTGGCTTTCGGTGCTGTCAAAGCGGACTTTGAGCGAGCCTTGCTCGAGCGTCAAGCCCGATGCCGTGAGGCCAGCACTCTTGAGGGCTTCTTCCACTTTGGCCTGCACGCTGGCATCGACCTTGATGGCCGGCTTGCCCGCTGAGACTTGAACCGCAGGGGCCTCGCCAAAGAAATTGGGCAGCGTGTACAAGCTGCCCACCCACAGAGCGATCACGATGATCGCGTATTTCCAAACCGGGTAACGATTCATGGCGCGTCCAGCAATGCGCGTCAGACGTCGGGGCTTCCCGACGCCGATGCTTACTTCAGGGTGCCCTTGGGCAAAACTTGAACCACAGCGCTGCGCTGCAGTTGGATTTCCACGCCTGCGGCGATTTCCACGCCCAGGTGGCTGTCGCCCAGCTTGGTCACTTTGCCCAGCAGGCCGCCAGCGGTGGCAATCTCGTCGCCTTTGGCCAGGGCGTCAATCATGGCGCGGTGTTCCTTTTGGCGCTTCATCTGGGGGCGGATCATGACGAAATACAGCACCACGAACATCAGCACCAAGGGCAGCATGCTCATGAGGGAGGAGGCCATGTCGCCGCCGGCAGCAGCAGCGGGAGCGGTTTGAGCGATAGCGGATGAAATGAACACAAAATTCTCCTGTGAGTCAGGTCCCGTCAGCCAACCCGCCAACAGGGCGGCGCAGGAATGGGGACAATCCGGCATTGTATTCGGGGCGCTCTGGCCTATCATTTGGGCTTGAGCAAACCTGCTGCCCTTGGGGACTCTGTGTCGAAACATTCTCATTCACATGACCACGCTCACGACCATGCGCACTCTCATTTGAGTGAGATGGATGTCCGGGTTCGCGCATTGCAAACCTTGTTGACCGACAAAGGCTATGTCGACCCTGCGGCCTTGGACCGCATCATTGAAACCTATGAAACAGAAGTGGGTCCTCACAATGGCGCCAAGGTTGTGGCACGGGCCTGGTCAGAGCCCGCCTACCGGGCGTGGCTGCTGCGGGATGCGACCGCCGCCATCGCCGACATGGGCTACAGCGGCCGCCAGGGCGAGCACATGGTGGTGGTGCCCAACACCGAGACCGTTCACAACATGGTGGTGTGCACCCTGTGCAGTTGCTACCCCTGGCCGGTGCTGGGCTTGCCGCCGGTCTGGTACAAAAGCGCACCTTACCGCAGCAAGGCGGTGATGGACCCGCGTGGGGTGCTGTCCGATTTTGGCGTCAGCGTGCCGGCGGACGTCACCTTCAGGGTCTGGGACTCGACCGCGGAAATACGCTACCTGGTCTTGCCCCTGCGGCCTTCAGGCACGGAAGGCTGGACACAAGAACAACTCGCCCAGCTGGTCACCCGCGACAGCATGATTGGCACCGGCTTGCCCCTGCGCGCGCAAGAGGTGGCGGTGACGGCATGAACGGCGTCCATGACATGGGGGGCATGCAAGGCTACGGGCCGGTTCAGCCCGAGCCTCACGAGCCCGTGTTTCATGCCCCTTGGGAGCGTCAGGCGCTGGCGCTGACCGTGGCCATGGGGGCCACAGGCCAGTGGAACATTGACCAGGCGCGCAGTGCGCGCGAGTCTTTGCCGCCCCAGCGTTATTTGCAGAACAGCTATTACCAAATCTGGCTGGATGCCCTGGAAAACATGATGGTGGCGCGCGGCTTGGCCTCTCATGAGGAATTCACCTCGGGACAGATGAGGCAACCCGGCGTGCCCGCGGTCAAGCCATTGCCCCTTGCGAAGGTGGATGCGGCACTGGCCCAAGGCACCTCGGCCGAGCGACCCGTGCGCCAGCCGGCCCGCTTTGTCGAAGGCCAGCGTGTGCGTGCACACAACCAGCACCCCATGGGCCACACCCGCTTGCCGCGCTATGTTCGCGGCCATGTGGGCACGGTGGTGAAAGTCCATGGCGTACATGTCCTGCCCGACCGCCATGCGGCCGCCGTGCAGGGCGTTGACAGCAACGAAGGCGAGTGGCTGTATGCCGTGGTGTTTGACGCGCGCGAACTCTGGGGGCCGGCCGCGGACCCGCAGGTGCAAGTCAGCGTCGACGCCTGGGAGAGTTACCTGGCGCCCCTGGAGACGCCCGCATGAGCGATCCGCGCGCCACGTTGGCTGAAATTGCAGCGCATTGCCGCGAGGGCTTGCCCTTGCCCACCCAGGAAAGCGATGCGCCGGTGTTCTCCGAGCCGTGGCAAGCCCAAGCCTTTGCCATGACGGTGCACTTGCACGCCCAAGGGCTGTTCAGCTGGCCCGAATGGGCGGCCGCCCTGACTGCCCAAATCAAGGGCGCGGCGGTGGACGATGGCTCGCAGTATTACCAGCACTGGCTCGATGCTTTGGAGCAGATGGTGTTGCGCAAGCAAGTCGGTACCGCCGAGCAGCTGCATGCGCTGGAGCACGCCTGGGAGGCGGCGGCCGAGCGCACCCCCCACGGCGAGGCGATTGAACTACAGCCGCAAGACTTTCACGCGGCGCATTGAGCTCAGGCCGCCTTGGCTTGCTGCGAGGGATCGCGCCACTGGCCCATGAGGCGCGCCCATTGGGATTGGGCCGCCGCCGCATTGCGCGCCTTGACATGGCCAAAGCCCTTGATTTGCTCGGGAAGCTGCGCAATGTCGATGGCCAGGGCATGGTTGCTGGCATTCAATGACTTCAGCACTTCTTCCAGGCTTTGGCGGTATTGCACGATCAGGGCCCGCTCCATGCGGCGCTCTTCGGTTTTGCCAAACACATCGAGCGCGGTACCGCGCAGGCCTTTGAATTTCGCCAGCAGGCCAAACACGCTCAGCATCCAGGGACCGTAGCTTTGTTTGACGAGCTCGCCCTTGTCGTTGGTTTTGGCCAGCAGGGGCGGCGCCAAATGGAACTTGAGCTGGAAGTCACCCTCGAACTGCTCGCGGATGCGTTGCTGAAAGGTGGGGTCGGCATGCAAGCGCGCCACTTCGTACTCGTCTTTGTAGGCCATCAGCTTGAACAGGTTGCGGGCCACGCTTTCGCTCAGCGCGGTTTTGCCCAAGCTTGCTTCGGCTTGCTGGACGCGGCTGACAAAGGCGCGGTAGTCCTCGGCGTAGGCGGCGTTTTGGTAATCGGTGAGGTAGGCCACGCGCCGTTTGACCAGGTCTTCCAGGCTGCTGCGCTTTTTGAACGCGATCACTTGGGCCGGCTTGAGCAAGGCCTCGACACGGTGCCAGTCGTGGGCGCACTGTCGGCCCCATTCAAAGGCCTGCTTGTTTTGCTCCACCGCCACCTCATTGAGTTCGATGGCGCGCAACAAGGCCTCACGCCCCAGCGGCACCCAGCCCTTTTGCCAGGCGTAGCCCAGGATCATGGGGTTGATGAAGATGGTGTCGCCCATCAGTTGGGTGGCCACGGCGTTGGCATCAAACACGCCGAGCTTGCCGGCGTGCGCTTGCGCCCCGATGGCGTTGCCGATGTCGGCCACGCAGGCCTCGGAGGGGTTTTGCCAGCCACTGTTCTTCACGAAGGCGGCCGTTGGTGTGCTGTAACCATTCAGGGCCACATGGGTGCGGCCCGCGCGCATGCGTTGCAGGGTTTCTTTACCTGCCGACACAATCGGGTCGCAGCCAATCACCAGATCGGCAGCGCCCATGCTGACGCGGGTGGTGCGAATGGCGTCCTGATGCTCGGCAATGTAGACATGGGCCCAGGTGGCGCCCCCTTTTTGCGCCAGCCCGGCGGAGTCTTGGGTGACGATGCCGCGCCCTTCGATGTGCGCCGCCATGCCCAACAGCTGTCCAATGGTGATGACCCCGGTGCCGCCGACACCTGCCACGATGATGCCCCAGGGTTGGGCCAAGGCCATCGGCGCAGGCTCCGGCAAGGCGCCCAGCGTGAACGGCGATGCCGCCTGGGCTTTGGCTTTTTTCTTCAACTGACCGCCTTCAACGGTGATGAAACTGGGACAAAAGCCTTTGAGGCAACTGGTGTCCTTGTTGCAGGTGCTTTGGTTGATGGTGCGCTTGCGACCGAATTCGGTTTCCAGCGGCTCCACACTCAGGCAATTGCTTTGCACGCTGCAGTCGCCGCAGCCTTCACACACCGCCTCGTTGATGACCACGCGTTTGGCCGGGTCCACCATGGTGCCGCGCTTGCGGCGGCGGCGCTTTTCGGTGGCGCAGGTCTGGTCGTAGATGATGACCGTGCAGCCTTTGATCTCGCGGAACTCGCGTTGAATGGCATCAAGCCGGTCGCGGTGCTGAATCGCGATGCCTGCGGGCAGGTCGCGCACGCCTTGGTATTTTTCAGGCTCATCGGTCACGATGGTGATTTTTTGAGCGCCTTCGGCGCGCATGCTTTGCGCGATCTGCACGGGGGTGTGCCCTTCGGGGCGCTCGCCCACGGGCTGGCCGCCGGTCATGGCGACGGCATCGTTGTACAGAATTTTGTAGGTGATGTTCACGCCCGCAGCCACGCTTTGGCGCACCGCCAGCAAGCCGCTGTGGAAGTAGGTGCCGTCGCCAATGTTGCTGAACATGTGCTGGTCGTTGCTGAAGGGTTGCTGGCCCACCCAAGGCACACCTTCGCCGCCCATTTGCGTGAAGCCCACGGTGCTGCGGTCCATCCAGACGCTCATGAAGTGGCAGCCAATGCCCGCCATGGCGCGCGAGCCCTCCGGCACCTTGGTGCTGGTGTTGTGGGGGCAGCCCGAGCAAAACCAGGGTTGGCGATCGGCCTTGACCTCGATGACCTGCAGCGATTGCTCTTTGGCTTGCAAGATGGCCAGGTGCGCATCCATGCGCGCGGCGGTGTCAGCGTCCACGCCCATTTTCTTCAGGCGCTGGGCAATGGCCTTGGCAATCAAGGGCGGGTTCAGCTCGGCATTGGCACGCAGCAGCGTGTGGGCGCTGGGGTTGGCCTGAGCCCATTCACCGCCCGAGACCTGGCCGTCCACCTCGTTGTACTTGCCCAGCACATGCGGGCGCACATCGTCGCGCCAGTCGTACAACTGCTCTTTGAGCTGGTACTCCATGAACGCACGCTTTTCTTCCACCACCAAAATCTCTTGCAGGCCGGTGGCGAATTCCCGCGTGGTCTGCGCTTCCAGCGGCCACACCACACCCACTTTGTGCAAGCGGATGCCCAGGCGCTGACAGGTGGCATCGTCCAGCCCCAGATCGATCAGCGCTTGGCGGGTGTCGTTGTAGGCCTTGCCACTGGCCATCAGCCCAAAGCGGTCATGGGGACCGGAGATGACGTTGTGGTTCAGTTTGTTGGCGCGGATGTAGGCCAGGGCCGCGTAGCTCTTGTACTCAAACAGCCGTGCCTCTTGCGTGAGGGCATCGTCCGGCCAGCGGATGTGAATGCCGCCTGGCGGCAGCGCGAAATCGGGAATGACCACTTGCACGCGCTCGGGATCGATCATGGCGGTGGCGCTGGACTCCACCACTTCCTGGATGGTTTTCATGCCCGACCAGATGCCGGCAAAGCGGCTCAGGGCAATGCCGTGCATGCCGTAATCCAGCACGTCTTGCACGCTGGCCGGGAAGAACACGGGGGTGCCGCAGGCTTTGAAGATGTGATCACTTTGGTGGGCGGCGGTGCTGCTTTTGGCCACATGGTCGTCACCCGCCACGGCCAGGACCCCGCCCCAAGCGGTGGTGCCCGCCATGTTGGCGTGCTTGAAGACGTCGGAGCAGCGGTCCACGCCGGGTCCTTTGCCATACCAGATGCCGAAGACGCCGTCGAATTTGTTGCTGCCCGGGGGCGCAAAGCCCAGTTGCTGCGTGCCCCACAAGGCGGTGGCGGCCAACTCCTCGTTGACGCCCGGCTGAAACACAATGTTTTGGGCTTGCAGGTATTTGCGCGCCTTCCAAAGGGCCTGATCGTAGTTGCCCAAGGGCGAGCCGCGGTAGCCGCTGATGAAGCCGGCAGTGTTTTTGCCCGCCAGCGCATCACGTTGGCGTTGCAGCATGGGCAACTTCACCAGCGCTTGCACGCCGCTCATGAACGCGCGCCCATGGTCCAGTGAGTATTTGTCATCCAGGGTCACTGTCTCCAGCGCTTTGCGGATGTGCTCGGGCAAGGGTGCATTCATTCGGGTCTCCTCAGACAAGCCAGTGTAGGGGGCTTGCACAGACAGTGCCAGTCATCGATCGAAAAATTTTCGTACTTGCGCCGCGTGGCACAAGTAACCCAGGGGACATCTGCGCCAGGCATCAAGGTCGTTGGGGCAAGGGCCACAGCGCCCACATGCGCAGGTTTTGTCGGGTGCGCCCCGCCAATTGGCCGGCCGCGTCCCCGGTGCCGGCAAAATAATCGGCGCGCACCGCGCCCACGATGGCGCTGCCCGTGTCTTGCGCGACCACCAAGCGACGCAGCATTTGCGTGGGCCCGTCGGAGACCAGCCACAACGGGGTGCCGTAGGGCACGCTCAGCGGGTCGATGGCCACCGAGCGGCCGGCGGTCAGGGGCACGCCTTGTGCGCCGCGGGGCCCTTCTGAGGGGTCGGGCAGGGCTTCCTCGCGGAAAAAGATGTAACGCGGGTTGGTCCACATCAGCTCTTGGGTGCGGTGGCGGTTGGCGGCCAGCCACGCCTTGATGCCAGGCCAGGTGGCATCGCGCACCAGGCCTTGGTCGAGCAGCCAGCGGCCAATGCTTTGATAAGGCTGTTCGTTGGAAGCGGCAAAAGCCACGCGCACGGTGCGCGTGGTGCCGTCGGCTTCGGTGACGCGCAAACGCCCCGAGCCCTGGATGTGCAGCACCATCGCATCGACCGGATCGGCCAGCCAGGCAATCTCTCGGCCCTTCAAGGCCTCGCGGGCTTCTGGCATAGTTTCAATCTCGCGCCGGGTGAACCAAGTGCGGCCCGTGCGGCGCAAATTCTCCAGTCCGGGCGCCGGTGCATACAAAGGGGTTTCAAAGCCGGGTCGGCGCGCGCGTGAGGCGTCGAAGATGGGCTCGTAATAGCTGGTCAGCAGGCCATTGGCCTGGCTCTCGGCACTTTCCAGGCGGTAGGGCTGAAAGCGCGCCATCAGCCAGGCACGCTGCTGGGCGCCGTCGGCAATGCTCAGGCGACGCACATCGGGGCAGTGTTTGGCGAACATCGCGCCAGGTCGCTCGCAGTTTCGCAACAACGCTTCCCAGGCCTCATGCAATGGGTCTTCCTGCCAGCCCGGGAGCTCCTCCCAGCGTGCGGGCAGCCATCGGCTGCGGGGGGTGTTCGGCAACCCGACATCGCCAGCCAGGGGCGCTGGCATGGGCGACGTCGACGGCGCAGGTGTGGCAGGCGTCGGTGCCGTCGGCAGCTCTGTTCGCACAGGGGGGCTGCCACAACCCGCCAAGGTCACAGCGATCAGGCCTGCGGCAAGGTACCCAAAGAAGCGTTCCATGGTTTCAGTTTTCTTTGTCTGCGCCGCGCAAGAGGTTGGCCAATTCGACCGCGGACTTCACCGCCATTTTGTCAAAGACACGCGCGCGGTGCACTTCGACCGTGCGCACGCTGATGTCGAGTTGGTCGGCAATCAATTTGTTGGGCAAGCCTTCAACCACCAAGCGCAAGACATCGCGCTCGCGCTCCGTGAGCTCATCCAGGCGGGCTTGAACCGACATGCGCGCGCGCACTTTCTCCAGGACTTCGGCAGAGCGTTGCAAGGCCAGCTCGATCCGGTCAACCAGCGCGTTGTCTGAAAAGGGCTTTTCACAAAAATCGAAGGCGCCGCGCTTGACCGCATCCACCGCGGTGGGAACATCGGCATGGCCGGTTAAAAAAATCACCGGACACACGGCCAACAAATCCCGCTCGATCAACCATTCAAACAGGGCCAAGCCGCTCATCCCTGGCATGCGCACGTCCAACAGCATGCAGCTGGGTTGCTCGGGCAGCCAACCGGGCTGCCACTGCGTGACAAAGGCGTCTGCGCTTTCAAAGCATTGGCTGGTCAGGCGCCGGGAGCGCAGCAGCCAGGCAAGCGCTTCGCGCACGCCGGCATCGTCATCAATGATGAAGATTTGGGCGTTTTGGGTAGGTTGCATGCGCTCACTCCGGTTCTGTCTAGGCTGCGGCCCTCATGCCATTTGGGCGGGCAAGGTGAAGCTGAAAATCGTGCCACAAGGCTGGTTGGCCTGGTGTCCCAAATAACCCCCATGTTGCTCAATGACGGTGCGACACAGGCTCAAGCCTAAACCCATGCCTTCTTCTTTGGTGGTGAAAAAGGGCGTGAACAATTGGGTGGCCACCTCTGGCGAAATGCCTGGCCCCTGGTCGGCCACGTCAAACGCCAACCAACGGCTGGCGGCATTGGAGGCGGCGGGCTTGACCGATAAGCTCAGTTCGCGCCGGGCAGATGTGTTGTTGGGGCCGTCGCTCATGGCCTGCATGGCGTTGCGCGCCAAATTCAGCAACACCTGCTCCACCATGGTGCGATCGCACACCACCGCTGGCAAGTCCTGTGGGCAGTGAACCATCACCCGAACCCCCAATTTGCGGGCTTGCAAATGCACCAACGGCAGGACGTTGCCCACCAGCACATGCGGCTTGACGGCTTCACGGGTCTGATCGCGTCGCCGCACGAAGTCGTGAACGCTTTTGATCACTTGGCCGGCCCGTTCGGCTTGTTGCGCAATGCGTTGAATGGCGCCACCCAGAGAACTCGCCAACTCTTGAGCGCCAGGGCCGTTCGCATGGTGTCCGAGCAAATTCAGTGTGCCCGTGGCGTAGCTCGAAATGGCCGCCAGCGGTTGGTTCAGCTCATGGCTGAGCAAGGAGGCCATCTCACCCACCGTGGCCAAACGCGCGGTGGCTTGCAGCCGCTCTTGCGAAGCCCGCGACAGCTCCTCCACGCGGCGCTGCTCGCTCACGTCCAGGATGGCGCTCATCCAACCGGTTTGTTGGCCTAGTGCATTGATCAACGGCGCCTCAAAGATCAGTACGGCAAAGCGCTCGCCGCTTTTTCGCATGAAGACCGATTCGGTTCCTTCCCTCGATGGCGCATTGCCAGCAAGGCGCAGGGCTTGTCGTTGGCCATATTCCGCAAACATTTCCGGGGGCCAGTAGGGGGCAGGCATGCCATGGCCTAACAACTCCTGAGGCGAGAAGCCCACCATTTCGCAAAAAGCGGGGTTCACGTAAGTGATTTTTCCGCTCAAGTCGCGCGCGCGCAACCCGGTGACCAGTGAGTCTTCCATGGCTTTGCGAAAAGCCAGCGCGTCGGCCAAGTCATGCTCGACGCGCTGGCGCCTGCGCATGTCACGCGCCAGCAGGTAAAGAACAGTGGCCAGCGCGATGGCCAAGGCGGTCACCAGTGCCGTCAGGACGTTGGGAAAAAAATCAGGCGCGGCACGCCAGCTGTCGACGCGCAAGACCAGGGTGTGGCCTGGCAAATCCAGCAACTGCTGCGCCGTGAAGACGCGGTTGCCACGCCGCGCCTGACCATGCATGGCCAAGCGCGTGCCATCTGGCTCGGTAAACGACACCTGCTGGCTTCGTGTCAGCTGCGGCCCAATCAGGTTGGACAGTACCTCTGTGAGCGCGTAGCTGCCGACCAAAAAGCCGCTGAGCTCGCCATCGGTGACCCACGGCAAACAGACTTCCATGGTTTCAAGCCCAAGGCCTTCACCCGATGAAATGTAAATGCTTTGGGAATAGCCAGGACCGCTTTGCCGCTTCGCCAGCGTACAGGCCGCTGTCACTTCGGGCAAGGCATTGTCGCGGCCGTAGCGGGCAAAAACGGGGGGCCGAAAAGGGGTGTCGGCGCTGGCCACTGCCCGCAGATTCGGGTCTCGCCATTCGAGGCGAACCCATTCCCTGTGCCTGCGCAAGACGTCGTGCGCTTCCTGCGTCCATGCAACAGGGCTGCGCGCCTCGCTGAGCAGCGATTGCAGGGTTTGGACGTTGCGCTGAAAAGCGGCACGAATGTCACTGACGCCATCGGCTGCGTCACGCTCGATTTGCGCCTGGACTTGGCTGACCTCGTAGCGCCCGGCCAGCCAAATCAAGGTGCCCAGCATCAAAAACACCAGTAAAACCAACCAGCCCCAGAGAAACCACCTTCGGGTCAAGGGGGCCCTTTTCATGGCTTGGTCATGGGCTTGTTGGTGATGCGCGTGACTTTGGGGTCGCTCCACGTGCCATCCACATGGAATTCCTGCGTGTTGGCCTCCGTGAGGGGCCGCCTCAGAAAATATTGCGCCAAGAAGCTGGTCAGGCCCATCACAGGGTTGATGGTGGAATACACCAAAGAGGCGGTGCCCGCGTTGATGTCTGGCACGATCACAACCTTCAGGTCTTGTGTCTCACGGCCAATGTCGGCCTTGCCCTCCATCATGACGGCAGCGTTCACCCCCTTCATCTGGAGATTGTTGGTATAGGCCATGCCTTGTTGGATGTTCACATCCCCGCGGAAAAAATCAAAGGCAAAGCCTTCGCTGAACACGTCCCGAAAGTCCAGCAGAAGTCGACGTGGCAAGGCTTGCAAATTCAGCACCCCCAGCAAACGCGCGGCGCCGGGGTCAGTCTTCAAGAATTGCCCGCGCTCAATGTTGACATTGAATTGGCCATTCATGGTGGGGTAGTCCGGGTTAAGCGGTGAGCCAACCCATCCCACTTGCCCTGCCAGCTTGCCTTTGCCTGCGCGCACCGCGCCTGGCATGCCCAGGCGCTTGAGCAAATCTCCAGAATCACCCACTTCCAGCGTGAAATCCAGGGCCGTTTTCTTGGGCGCTGTGGCCTGGGACGCCGACCAGTTTCCACTGGCGTTGAAGCTGGCTTCGGGCATGCTCAGGTTGAGTTTGTTCAGCCGCCATTCACGCCCGCCGCCGGGCAGCACACGGTTGACTGCATCCACTTCGGCGCGTCCAAACCGCTTGCCTCGCAACTCCAGGTCATTGACCACGATGTCCAGGGCCGGAATGCTGGCGGGCTGTTCACTCAAAAGGTTGTCGACATCGTTGGACGCGCTCGGCGGAATATTCAGATAGGCCAAGCGGGCATACAAGCGTGCCGGGTTGTTGGCGTTGCCCGGCCGGTACTCTGTGTAGCCATTCACCTCTTGTGCCGAGACGGTGGCGCGCCAAAGGTCCCCCTGGCGAGAGCCACCCACCACAACGTTGTGCAAATGGCGCCCATCAATGGAGAGTTCGGGTGACTGCAATGCAAAAGAGCTGGGCAGGTAAGCTTGGGCGTTGTCGCTTGCCGCGCTTGCTTTCCCGCCACCCGCGCTGGCCACAGGCGTTGGGCTTGCATAGAAACTGGCCAGCCAGGCTTCCCAGCGATCGAGGTCTGCCTCTTCAAGTTGCGCCAGCAATGAGACACCCGCGTCGGGCTGGGGTGCCGCTTGAATGCCGGAGGGTCCCAAAGCAATCCCGCCCCGCAAGACCTTTTCTTGTGGGCCCGAGAGGTCGCGCACATAGCGAAGGGCCAGCACATCACCCAGTTGCAAGGCGAGTTGGTCCTCCAGTCGTTTGCTGCCGGCCCGCAAAGACTCCGGCGTGAGCGCAAGTTCCAACTTCAAGGGCTGGGCGCTCGCCATCGGCTTTCCCAAGGGCGCAGGCGCCCGAATGGCCATGCCCTGCAGGGCGCTGATCACAGATACCTCTGGCTGGTTGCGGCGCAGGCTGAAGGTGGCGGTGTAACTCGTGCTGCCTTCCAGGCTTTGGCCAATGCGAGCAAGCCATCCCAGCTCTTTCGCCGATCGCACTCCTTCGGCGGAGGCATTGCCCTGGATGCGCAGCTGCAGGGGGGCTTCTTCGCTGCTGAGTTGGGCTCGCAAGCTGCCCTCAATGCGGGCTTCGCCGCCGAACAACACCGCCTGGGCATTTTGCAAAGCAAAGCCAGTTTCGGAGAAATTCAATTGCCCGCGCAATTTAGACAGCACAGGGGCGTCGGGCGTGATGTGAAGCTCGTTGTTCGCAAAAACCAGGCTGCCGCTGACTTTGCCTTTTTCCAAATTTTGCAGCGGCAGGCTCAGTCGAAGTCGGTAGTCCGCTACCCCTTGTGCGGTGGTTTGCTCCAGGGCGCGCTCCAGCATCGCATGGACGGGGGATTGAACGACCCAGCGAACACCTTCTGCCAGGGGCCCCTTGGCATCGGCTTTGACCTCCACAACGGTTTCTGAGAAATTTGCAATGCGCGCTTCTACGCCGCTCCACAACAGGTTGGGGGCGCCTTGCAGCTTGGCCCTTGCATTTTTCACTTGCATCCCGTTGCGCTCGAACACCAATTCGCCTGCGACATCCACCAAGCCGGGCCACTCGCTGCTTGGCTTCGCCGCCTCTTTCCCTGCGCTGGGGCGAGGCGCATAGCTGTAGGCAACTTTGCTGATTTGACCCGCAATTCGAAACTCACCCAGCTTGGGGTCGCTGAATGGAAAGTGTTGCAAGTCACCCTTGACACGCAGCTTCACTTGGCTTGCTTGACCTTGCGTGATGGCGTCCCTGACGTAATGGCGAATGTTGGGGGCCAGGGTGAGGGGCAAGTACCGATGAACTTGGCGCGCCTCGAGTCGACTTAAATTGCCTGTGAGGTCAAGAATGCCGGGACCCGCGCCAGATTCGGCAGACTGCCAGCTCAGCTGGAAGTCGCCAGCCATGTCCGAATTGGCCAGCCGGCCTTGCGTGGCCTGCACATGCCAGCGGTTTTCCTTGCGCTGCCATTGCACATCGGCAGAGAGCTCCTTTAAAGACAACTGTGGCTCTTCCCACAAGACGGGCCAAGTCAGCTGGCCTTGGCGGAACTGCAAGCGTGCTTTGCCCTGGTTGGGTGAGACTTCAAGCTCTGCATTCAGTCCCTCGACGGCGGGCAGGCGCGGCCACGTTGTGGGCGCGTTCTCGGGCAAGGATTTCCAACTCAGGTTTTGCAATTGCGCGCGCGCGCTGTAATGCGACAGGGTCGGCCAGCTGCCAGACCACTTGGCTTGAAGGTTGTTGACTTGCCCTTTGGGTTGGTAGGCTGCGATTGCTTGCCGCACATCAGCCGACCAAGGCAGGCGCGAGCCGATTCTTTGAAGCGCGTCAAGGTCTAGCTGGTCGGCTTGCAGCTCGCCTTGTGCCGCTTGACTGTCCAGGGCGGCTGTCCAAGCCAGGCGCAGCGACTTGCCTTCCCAGGCTTCCCCATCTTCGGTCACCAAACTCATGTCGCGCAAGGTGACCTCCTGCCCCGTGCCCCAAAGCCGCGAGCTCCATCGCCCTTTCAATTGGCGCAGGGTCAAGGCTGGAATTTTGGCGTCCCATTGTGCTTGCAGGTTCTGCAGGTCGGCATCCGCTGTGACCAGGGTCACCGCACCGTGCTTGATGTCGGCCCACACGCGAAGCCAGCCCGTGCCTTGCGTCATCTTGAAGCCATCGGGCAAGCTCAGGTGCGCTTGCACGGCGGCCATCTCCAGCTTGCCAAATTGGCCAAAAGCTTGGCCGCTCCAGTCCTGCCAGCGAGCCTCGTGCAAACTCAGCAAGGGCTGTTTGAAGTTGCCTTGCAAGCTGAAGCGCTCGCCCCAGGCCTTGGGCGGCGTGGCGTCCAAGCGCAGTGCATGGCTTCGCAAGCCATTGCGGATGACCACATCCACTTCTTCAAAGGTGACCGTCGGGGCGGCGCTGGCCTCATCTTTCCAATGAAGCTTGCCATGACGCACGATGAACTCTTTTTGCGAGAAAAACCAATCAGCCCAACCGCTGTCTTGGCCGGATTGCAGCGGCAGACCCGCAACCGTCCAGTGGCCCCCAGCCTGGCGGCTGATTTCAAACTCTGGACGCTCAATGTAGAGCTGGTCAAAGGACAGCTGCGCCAAAGATTGAGGCGACAGCGTAGCCACGATGCGTGGAAGTCTCAAAATTTCTTGGCCAGCGTTGTTGCGCAAGGCAATATCGCGCGCCTCAAAGGTCGGAATCAGGCTGTCTGAGCGCGCCTCCAAAACGCCAATCTCGACCGAAACGCCCAATGCGCTCGTGGTCAGTCGCTCCAGGCCGGGGCGCAAAACGTCAATTCGCGGCACAATCAAACCGTGTAATGCGATCCACACCCCGAGCACCAGAACCCAAACGCTGGCAGACAGAATGAGCAGCCACCGAGCCCAAAGCGACCATGCCTTCAGCCAGCCAGATGGCTTTTGTGAGGTGTCGGGCGTGTCGTTCGTCGTTTCCATGGTGAGAGCAGCGTGACGGGAATTATCTCCGGCGAATCAAATCCCTTGGAGGGGTGCCAAGTGCCCGGGGAAACCCTGGCTGCTTTGTCCCAGTATTCCAGGTTTGTGCAACGCATTCGGCGACGTTATGCCGACCACTTGCATTGGCTGCCCCCTGGCGCGCCCGTGCTGGCCACGATGCAAGTGGCTTTTGACGCTTTGCGCGGCCCCTTCCCCAAGCTGGGCGACGCCCTGCGAGTTTTGCGCCAGTTGGTCATGGAGCGCCTGGTGGTGCTGGACTGTGAGCAGCAATTGCCCCTGGAGGGTGTGACCCGGGCCATGACCGAATTGGCAGAGTTTGCCCTGGATGAGGCCTACCACGAGGCCTGCGCCCAATTGCAGGCGCAGTATGGCGCGCCCTTCACGGCACAGGGTTTGCCGGCGGTGTTTTGGGTGGTCGGCATGGGCAAGCTGGGCGCGCGTGAGCTCAATGTGTCCAGCGACATTGACCTGATTTATGTCTACGACGAAGACGGCGAAACCCAGGGGCGCGCCGATGGTGGTGGCCGCATCAGCACCCATGAGTACCACACCCGCCTGGTCAAGCAAATCTACACCCTGGTGGGGGACACCACCGAGCACGGGTTTGTGTTTCGCATGGACTTGGCGCTGCGGCCCAACGGCAACTCGGGTCCCAGCGTGGTGTCTTTGAGTGCGCTGGAAGAGTATTTTCTGGTCCAGGGTCGCGAGTGGGAGCGCTTTGCCTGGCTGAAAAGTCGGGTGGTGGCGCCTTTGGCCAGCCAGCCACATGCCAACGCATTGCGCGACGTGGTCCTGCCTTTTGTCTTTCGGCGCTACCTGGATTACAGCGTCTTCGAGGCGCTGCGCGGCTTGCACCGTCAAATCAGAGACCACGCGGCGCGGCGCAATGCCGGCCGGCCGCAGCGCGCCAACGATGTCAAGCTCTCGCGTGGGGGCATCCGCGAAATCGAGTTCACCGTGCAACTCTTGCAGGTGGTGCGCGGCGGTCAATTTCCGGAATTGCGCACCCGGCCCACGCAAGAGGCGCTGGCGCGCGTGGCGCGCGCCAACCTGATGCCCAGCGCCACGGCACAAGCGTTGTCCAGGGCCTATGTCTTTTTGCGGCAGGTCGAGCACCGCATTCAGTACCTGGACGATCAGCAAACCCATGCGCTGCCCAGCCAAGATGCCGACCTGCATTGGGTGGCGCTCACGCTGGGCTATGCCGATTGTTGTGACTTTCTCAGCGAGTTGGACACCCACCGTGAACTGGTGGCGCAAGAGTTTGACCGGCTGCTGGGCCAAGAGCCTGCCCCCCCATCCTTGCGCGCCCATGGCGAGTGCAAAGGCTGTGGCCCCAGTGTGGCGGAGGCTGCCGATCTGGAGGGGGTGTTGGCGCATTTGGGGCCGGGCCTGCGCGAGCGCATCGCCCGTTGGCCAGACCACCCGCGGGTGCGCGCTTTGCGCGAAGAAGGGCGCCAGCGCCTGCTCAAGCTGGTGCAACGGACCCAGTCCTGGGTAGAGGAGGGGCGTGTCACCGAAGAGGCTACCGTGCGCTGGAGCGATTGGGTCGAGCCTTTGTTGCGGCGCGAAAGCTACCTTGCCTTGCTGGTGGAGCGACCGCGTGTGCACGAGCAGTTGCTGCGCTTGCTGGGTGCTGCGCGCTGGCCGGCGCGCTACCTTTTGCAACACCCCGGGGTGATCGACGAACTGGCCAGCCAAGCCTTGCTGAACGAACGCTTTGTGGCGCAAGACTTCGAAGCGGAGCTGGAGTCGCGGCGCACCGCTTTGCAGTCGGTCGGTCAGGACGATGAAGAGAGTTTGCTCAACCTGTTGCGCCGCGCCCAGCACGCCGAAGTGTTTCGCACCTTGGCGCGCGATGTGGAAGGGCGCCTGAGCGTGGAGCAGGTGGCCGACGACTTGAGCGCGCTGGCCGATGCCGTGTTGCGCGTGACCGTGCGCTGGGTCTGGCAGCGCTTGAAGCAGCGACACTGCGAGGAGCCGCAATTTGCCATCTTGGGCTACGGCAAGTTGGGCGGCAAAGAGCTGGGCTATGGCAGCGACCTGGACATCGTGTTTGTCTATGAAGACGCCCATGAACAAGCGGGCGAGACCTATGCCCTGTTCGTGCGCCGTCTGATCAACTGGCTGACGGTCAAAACCGGCGAAGGCGATGTGTATGAAATCGACACCGCGTTGCGACCCAACGGCAACTCGGGCCTGTTGGTCAGCACCTTCGAGGCCTTCGCGGACTACCAACAGCAGCGCGGCAGCAACACCGCCTGGACCTGGGAGCATCAGGCCATGACCCGGGCGCGCTTTTGTGTGGGCCTGCCCAGCCTGGAGGCGCGTTTTGACGAGGTTCGTCGATCGGTGATCTGTGCGCCGCGCGACCTTGCATTGCTGGCCCAAGAAATCGTGGCCATGAGAAACAAATTGCGTGCGGGACGGCCCGTGCCGGCCGGGCGCTTTGACGTCAAACACAGCCCCGGCGGCATGGTCGACGCCGAGTTTGTGGTGCAGTACCTGGTGTTGGGGCACGCGGCGCAGCATCCAGGCTTGCTGGACAACGTTGGCAACATTGCTTTGTTGCACCATGCCGAAGCGGTGGGCCTGCTTCCCCCCGGGGTGGGGCAAGCGGCGGCCGATGGCTACCGAGAATTGCGCCGTGCCCAACACTTGGCGCGCCTGGATGAGCTGCCAACCCAGGTGGATCCCCAAGAGCAAGCGGGCCCGCGGGCAGCCATTTTGTCGCTCTGGCAAGCGGTGCTGGGTGACGCTCAGGCCGCCTGAGGCCTCAGGACTGGCTTCGAATTTTTTGCACCAAGGCCGTGGTGGAGTAGCCCGCCACAAAAGGCAGGGCCAGCGCGCGGCCACCCCAAGATTCGACCAGGGCGGTTTCAGGCAGTTTGCGCATGTCGTAATCGCCCCCTTTGACCAGAATGTCGGGTTGCAGCGATGCGATCAATGCCTCGGGCGTGTCTTCGTCAAACCAGGTGATGCAGTCCACCGAAGCCAGTGCGGCCAGCAAGATGGCGCGGTCCAACTCGTTGTTCAGGGGGCGATCCGCTCCCTTGCCCAAGCGGCGCGCCGAGGCGTCCGAGTTCAGCCCGAGCACCAAGGCACCCCCCAAGGCGCGGGCTTGCGCCAGGTAGGTCACGTGGCCGCGGTGAAGCACATCAAAGACCCCATTGGTGAACACCACAGGGCCCTGACGGCGCAATTCCGCCATGTTGGCTTGTGCTTGCGCACGCGACACAATTTTGCCGAGAAAGGCGGGGGCATTCATGAAACAGGGCCTGCAATGAAGGAGAAGGGTGGATTCTAGAAGCTCGCACCCGCGAGCACCTCAGGCCGCGTGCTGCGAGCGCCAGGACTGCACTTGGCCAGGGATGTCTTCCAGCGGACCCAGAACCACCACCCCCGGCAACTCGCGCCGGTGCAGCGCCGGGCAACGCCCGCCGGCCCAGATCTGTACCGATGCGGGCAATTGCTGGCGCAACTCATTCAGACCATCCAGCACATGGTTGGGGTTGAGGCTGACGCTGAAGCTCAGTGCGATCACGTCGGCATGGTGCGCTTCGACGCCCATCACCATGTCGCGCAAGGGCATTTGGGTGCCCAAGGAAATGCAACGACAGCCCTCCAAGGCCAACAAGCATTCGGCCATCAGCAAGCCCAGGCCGTGCGATTCTTGCGGAAAGGTGGTGAGCAAGACTTTGGGCTGACTCTGGGCGATGGGTTGAGGAATGCTGTTGATGGCCTGGCGCAGCACCGAGGTGATGCTTTCGGTGTACAGGTGCTCTTCAAAAATTTGCAACTCACCCCGCATCCAGGCGTCGCCCACCATGGCGGTGAGGGGGGCGACCAATTCGGTGACGAAGCGAAAGTGGCCCATGGCCGCCACCGCTTGGTGCAATTTGCGGCGCAAACCTTCAGCATCATGGCCCAGAATGCAGGCCATGAAATCGCGCAACTCCGGGGCGGTGGTGCTGATGGCCATTTTTTGCGGCGTGCTCGACTGGCCTTGGCTGAGGCGCTGCAAGGCCTCAATGGGCAGGGCGACAATGCGCCCGGGGCGATGCCCCTGGTCCAGCAAGCGCTTGATGACCCGAAGTTTTTCAACCTGATCCAGGCTGTAGCTGCGCTCACCATAGGCATCTCTGCCTGGCTGTGGGAAGCCATAGCGGCGCTCCCAGATGCGCAAGGTGTCCTTGCCAATGCCCGTGTCCCGCTCCACGGCTGCGATGGAGGCGGTCAAAGGCTCAGGAAAGGTGCGTTGGTTCATGAAGAAAATAGGCCAAGATGGCTCATGGGAATTATTTTGTCCTAGACAAAAATAGCGGCTTACGACATCATCGGTCAATATGAACAGCATTGCAACCTATCCCCCAGTCCTGCGAAGGGGCGTTCTGCCGAGTTTTCTGGTTGCCGCCGCCATGTGCTTGGGCGCGCCCGTAGCCTGGGCGCAACCCACCGCGCCCACCGCGTCAACAGTTTGTCCAAGCATTTTGCAGCATACTGTCGAGCGTTTGCAGGATGAAAAACCCCAATCCTTGTGCCAGTACGCTGGGCAGGTGGTGGTGGTGGTGAACACGGCGAGCTACTGCGGCTTCACCTCGCAATACAAAGGCTTGGAAGCGCTTCACGCGCGCTACAAAACCAAAGGGTTGGTGGTGTTGGGCTTTCCTTCCAACGATTTTTCGCAAGAGCCGGACAACAACCAAAAGATCGCGGATTTTTGTGAAAGCACCTTTGGCGTGAAATTCCCCATGTTCAGCAAAACCTCGGTCCGTGGCGATCAGGCCTCGCCCTTTTTCAAGCAATTGACGCGTTTGACGCAGACTGCCCCGAAATGGAATTTTTACAAATACGTCATCAGCCGCGACGGCCAGCAGGTCAAGGCCTACGGCAGCATGACCGGCCCGCAAGACAAAGCGTTCTTGCAAGACATTGAGCAACTCTTGGCTGCGAAAGGACCCTGACATGCGCACACGGGTGGCCATTGTCGGTTCGGGCATTTCGGGTTTGGCGGCCGCGCACGCCTTGGGCGAGCACGTCGACGTCAGTTTGTTCGAGGCGGGCGACTATTTTGGCGGCCACACCCACACGGTGGACGTTCGACTGCCCAATGCCGAAGGCGTGCTCGTCCACCACGGCGTGGACACGGGCTTCTTGGTGTTCAATGAAAGAACCTACCCGAACTTCATTGCTTTGTTAGAAGACTTGGACATCCCGTCAGCGCGTTCGGACATGTCCTTTTCGGTGCAAGTGCCGCGTGCCTTGGGGCAGCGCACGCTGGAATGGAATGGCGCCACCCTGAACACCGTGTTTGCGCAGCGCAGCAACCTGATGCGACCGCGTTTTCTGCGCATGTTGCGTGAAATCTTGCGCTTCAACACCTTGTGTACAGGCTTGGCCGAGGCGCAGCGTGACAGTGAATTGGCACAACCGCTGGAAGACTTTTTAAAGCAGCATCAATTCAGCGAAACCTTCAAGAACTGGTACCTGTTGCCCATGCTGGCCTGCATCTGGAGTTGCCCCACCGACCAGATGCTGAAGTTTCCCGTGGCCACCCTGGTTCGGTTTTGTCACAACCATGGGCTGATCCAAGTGAATGACCGGCCCCAATGGCACACGGTGGCCGGTGGCGCGCGTCACTATGTCGAGAAAATCGTGGCGCGCATTCCAGACAAGCGTTTGTCTACGCCGGTTGAGCGCATCGAACGCGATGGCCGGGGCGTCCATGTCTTCACGCGCCAAGGTGCCGAGCGCTTTGACCATGTCATTTTGGCCACGCATTCCGACCAGTCCTTGAAGATGTTGGCGCAGCCCACGACGGCAGAGCAGCAAATACTGGGCGCGGTGCGCTACCAGAGCAACTTGGCCGTGTTGCACACGGACGAGCGCGTGATGCCGCAAAAGAAGTTGGCTTGGGCGGCATGGAACTACGAACGCGCCGGTCCCGAAGAGGATGCGCAACGGGTGTGCCTCCACTATTGGTTGAACCGTTTGCAGCCCCTGCCGTTTGCCCAGCCCGTCCTGGTCTCGTTGAACCCGATCCGAGCGATTGACCCGAAAAAAGTGCTGGGCCAATACGATTACGCGCACCCCGTGTTTGACCTGGCCGCCCTGCAGGCCCAGACCCGCATGCCCGACATCCAAGGGCGACAAGCCACTTGGTATGCCGGCGCCTGGATGGGTTATGGCTTTCACGAAGACGGATTGAAAGCCGGCCGGGCTGCGGCCCAGGCCTTGCTGGCCTCGCTGAATGTGCGGGAGGCCCAAGCGGCATGAGTGCGCTGATCGGTTTGGGTCAGGTTCGGCACACGCGCGTGCGCCCTGCGCGCCACGCATTTGCCTATGCCACCTACTTCTTGATGTTGCCGATGCGGCAAATGTTGCGCGAGGGCGGTGGCGCCTTGCCTGTGAACCGGCGCGGTTTGATTTCGTTTCACGATGCGGACCATGGCGATGGCCGGGGTGCGGACCAGGGCGGCGCGCTGGCTTGGCTGGACGAGCTTTTGCAACGCGAGGGCATCACCGACGCTCGCGGCGAGGTCTGGTTGCATTGTTTCCCCAGGGTGCTGGGGCACACTTTCAAGCCCGTCAGCTTTTGGTACTGCCATCGCGAGGATGGCAGCCTGCGTGCCATTGTGGTCGAGGTGAACAACACCTTTGGCGAGCGGCATTGTTATTTGCTGAACGATCCCGCTTATGGGCGTGAGTTGCAGGCGCCCAAGGTGTTTCATGTCTCGCCCTTTTGCGCTGTGCAGGGCCAATACCGTTTTCGTTTCATGCGCACCGAGGGCGAGCACCCGCGCACGGTGGCGCGCATTGACCACGACGACGCCTCTGGGCCTTTGATTCAAACCAGTGTCAGTGGCAGCTTGGTGCCTCTCACGCGCGGTCAATTGATGCGCGCCTTTTGGCGCTACCCCTTGCTGACCTGGGGCGTTGTGTTTCGCATTCACCTGCACGCGCTGGCCTTGTGGCTCAAGCGTGTGCGCTTCTTTCACAAACCGCCTCCGCCTGCGGACTTTGTCACGCGTTGAAGGCCACCCCATTTATTTCATGAGCGAGGACCCTGCGTCGCATGAACACCACCACCGCCCCCATTTTTTCATTGCCCAATGACACACCCGCGAGTGCGCGCCAACTGCTGGGCCTGTTGCGGCGCATCCGTCACGGCACGCTCACCATCCAATGTCCCGATGGCAGCTCGCAGCAGTTTGGCTCGGGCGAGGGTTTGCATGGCACGCTGATCTTGCGCAACTGGGCGCCTTGCGCCGCCGCCTTGAAGTCGGGCGACATCGGCTTTGCAGAAGCCTTCATGGCGGGCGACTGGGCCAGCCCCAACCTGGTGGATTTGCTGCGCGTGCTGGTGGCCAATCGGCGTGAGATGGAGGACGTCATTTATGGCCATTGGCTGGGCCGCCTGGCCTACCGTGTGCGCCATTGGATGAACCGCAACACCCGCAGCAACAGTGCCAAAAACATTCATGCGCATTACGATTTGGGCAACCTGTTCTATGAGCTCTGGCTGGACCCGAGCATGAACTATTCCTCGGCGTGGTTTGATGGCAACCCCCAGCAAAGCCTGGTGCAAGCCCAGCAAGCCAAGATGGCGCGCGCCTTGCGCATGGCCGGCGTCACCCCCGGTGCAAGCCAGCGCGTGCTGGAGATTGGCTGCGGCTGGGGTGCCGTGGCCGAGTTGGGCGCGCGCGAATTTGGCGCCCAAATGACGGGCGTGACCCTGAGCAAGGCGCAACTGGCCTACGCTCAGCAGCGCTTGAGCGACCAAGGGCTCAAGGCCGATTTGCGCTTGCAAGACTACCGTGACATTCCCGATGAGCCTTTCGATGCCATTTGCTCCATTGAAATGCTCGAAGCAGTTGGGCAAGCCTACTGGCCGCAGTATTTTGCGACCTTGAACCGCTTGCTCAAACCCGGTGGCAGAGCCTGCATCCAAACCATTGTCATTGAAGACAGCCTGTTTGAGCGCTACATCCAGGGCACCGACTTCATCCAGCAATACATCTTCCCAGGGGGTTGCTTGCCGTGCCCGCGCGAGTTCGTCAAGCAAGCGCAGGCGGCTGGCTTGGAGGTGCGCGACGCATTTTCTTTTGGCCATGATTACGCGGAAACACTGCGGCGCTGGCGCGAGCAATTTTTGAGCGAAAGAGAGCAGGTGCTGCAACTCGGCTTTGATGAGCGCTTCATGCGCACCTGGGAGTTCTACCTGGCCTATTGCGAGGCCGCCTTCTGGGAGCGCAACACCGACGTGCTTCAGTACACCTTGCTCAAGCCCTGGAAGGCATGAAGCGTCGTTTGTGCTTGGGCGGTCTGCTGGCGTGTGCCGGCTTTGCGGCCTCGCCTTGGGCCGGCGCGCAGCCGCTGTCGCTGAGCGAGCTGGGTGAGGAGTGGCAGAAGCTGCCCTTGCGTGGCCAAGGCATCTTCCGTTTTTGGGGCTTGGAAATTTATGAGGCCTCACTCTGGTTGCCTGCCGAGGCGGGCACGGCTTGGACCACGCACCGCTTGGTGTTGAGCCTTCAGTACCGCCGCAATTTTTCTGCGCAAGACATTGCGCAGCGTTCCCTGCAAGAGATGCTTCGGCAAGGGCCCTTGGCCGACGCGCTTGCGCAGCAGTGGCAACGGCAATTGACAGAGGCGCTGTCGGATGTTCGCCCAGGTGAGCGTTTGACGGCCGTGTACGATCCGCAAAAGGGCTTGCGTTTTTGGCACCATGCACAGCGCGCGAGGGTCTCGGGGCACATTGACGACCGTGCCTTGGCCCACAAATTTTTAGGCATCTGGTTGTCAGAATCCACCTCTGCACCCGCATTGCGACAAGCCTTGCTGGGGCTGCCGTCTTCTGGAGGCTGACATGCGATCTTGGCTGAAACCGCTGAATGCGCCCATGCAAGACTGGCGGGGTCGCAGCGTCTGGGTGGTCGGCGCCTCGTCGGGCATTGGCCGCGCCACGGCCGAGGCCTTGCTCCAGGCGGGTGCCAAGGTGGCGGTGTCGAGCCGGCAAGAAACGCCTTTGCAAGCCTTGGCACAGCAGTACCCCCATGCCTGGGTGGTGCCGGCGGACGTCACATCGTTGGAAAGTTTGCAGGATGCCGCACAGCAAGTTCAAGCCCATCAGGGGCTGGACTGGGTGATCTACTGCGCCGGGCATTACCAGCCCCTGCGCGCCGATCACTATGACCTGGGCCAAATGATGCGCCACCAGGATGTGAACTATCTGGGCGCCTTGCGCTTGCTCGATGTTGTTTTGCCCAGCTTGTTGTCGCAGCAACGCGGCCATGTGTCCCTGGTGGCCAGTGTGGCGGGCTACCGCGGCTTGCCGCAAAGCCTGGCTTATGGCCCGACCAAGGCGGCCTTGATTCATTTGGCCGAGGCGCTGTACCTGGACCTGCAGCCCAGTGGCATCGGTGTCAGCGTGGTGAACCCCGGTTTTGTGGAAACGCCATTGACCGCGCAAAACGACTTTCACATGCCGGCCCTGATACAGCCGCAGGAAGCTGCTCGGCAAATGCTGGCGGGCTGGGCGGCGGGCAACTTCGAAATCCATTACCCGCGGCGCTTCACCCGGGTGCTGAAGTTTTTGCGTTGCCTGCCTTACCGCCTGTATTTCCAGGCCGTCCGAAAAGCAACCGGGCTTTGAACACAGGCGATGTGCGAATGACGCTGCCCATGCATTCTCCCGCTGAGCTCACCCAGGCTGTGGTGGCTTATTTTGAGTCTCTGACGCCGCAGTCGCTGTCGCAGTTGTCAGACCTTTATGCTGCGCAAGCCCGCTTCAAGGACCCCTTCAACGAGGTGCAGGGCTTGCCAAGCATCGAGGCCATCTTCGATCACATGTTTCGCAGCCTGGTGAACCCGCGTTTTGTGGTGACGACACGGGTGCTCGAGGGCCATCAGTGTTTTTTGACCTGGGATTTTTTGTTTGCCACAGGCTCGGGTGCCAACCGTTCGGAGTTCACGGTGCGGGGCGCCACCCACTTGGTGTACGCGCAGCAAACAGATGGCCATTGGCGCATCGTGGTGCACCGCGACTATTGGGACGTCGCCGAAGAGCTTTATGAAAAATTGCCCGTCTTGGGCGCCTTGATGCGCTGGCTCAAGCGCCGCGCACGGCCCTGACTCAGGCGGGCCGGGTGTCCTGGAAGCTGGGACGCTGCATCAGTTTTTCTTGCAAGCGCGCCAAATTGGGGTGCTGGGCACGCCAATCGATGTGGGGGAAACGGAAGTCCAGGTAACCCAGGGCGCAGCCTACGGCAATGTCCGACAGCGTCAGGTGAATGCCACTGCAATACCCGCGTTCACCCAAGCCACGGCTCATGGCCAGCAAACTGTCGCTCACTTTGCCCATTTGGCGGTCGATCCAGGCTTGCGAGCGCTCACCCTCCTTGCGACCCGGCCAGGAGGCTTCGAGTCGTGCCAGGATGCTGGCGTCCAGCAGGCCATCGGACAAAGCTTCCCATGTTTTCACCTCGGCACGCTCGCGACCGGTGGTGGGAATCAGTTTGCCCACAGGCGACAGGGCATCCAGGTATTCCACGATCACGCGCGAGTCGAACAGGGCTTCGCCACCTTCCATGACCAGGCAGGGCACTTTGCCCAGCGGGTTCGATTCGGAGATGGTGGTCTGCGCTGACCAGACGTCTTCGCTGACGAATTGGTAGTCCAGTTTCTTTTCCGCCATGACGATGCGAACTTTTCGCACGTATGGGCTGGTGATGGCGCCGATGAGTTTCATGAAATATCTGTTCGAGTTGCGCCGATTCTATCGGCAGGCGTGCGTCGGCATGGGTTGGCCAAAGGAAGCCACTAAAATTGGGGCATGAGTTTTCACACTGTCACGGCCTTGTCGCCGCTGGACGGCCGTTACGCCGCCAAACTAAGCACCCTGCGTCCCCTCATGAGCGAGCAGGGTTACATGCACCGTCGTGTCCAGGTGGAAATTTGCTGGTTCATTGCCTTGAGCGATGCCGGCCTGCAGGAATTCAAGCCCTTGAGCCAGGCCGCGCGCGCGTATTTGCTGGGCTTGGTGCGCGACTTTTCCACCAATGATGCCTTGGCCATCAAGGAGATCGAGAAAACCACCAACCACGATGTCAAGGCCGTTGAGTATTGGATCAAGGCGCAATTTGCGGCGCCGGCACTCGCACCCGCATTGCGCGAAGAGTTGGCGGCAGCCAATGAGTTCGTGCACTTTGCCTGCACCAGCGAAGACATCAACAACACCAGCCACGCTTTGCAATTGAAGGCCGCCCGCGAGCAGGTCTTGCTGCCCGGCCTGGATGCCGTGATTGCGCGCTTGCGCACCATGGCGCATGCCTATGCCGATGTGCCCATGCTCAGCCGCACCCATGGCCAAACCGCCAGTCCCACCACGGTGGGCAAGGAAATCGCCAACGTGGTGGTGCGCTTGAACACAGCGCGCGAGCGCATTGCAGGCGTCAAGCTGATGGCCAAAATGAATGGGGCTGTGGGCAATTACAACGCCCACCTCTCAGCCTGGCCAGAGGTGGACTGGGAGGCGGTGAGTCGCCGCGTGGTGGAAAGCCCCGAGCGGCTCGACCCGGCCGCCGGTCCCGTGGGGCTGGGTCTGACGTTCCAGGCCTACAGCATCCAGATTGAAAACCATGACTACATGGCCGAGTTGTATGACGCGGTGGCCCGTGCCAACACCATCCTGATTGACTGGGCGCGCGACGTCTGGGGCTATGTGTCCTTGGGTTATTTCAAGCAGCGCTTGAAGGACGGGGAAATCGGCTCGTCCACCATGCCCCACAAGGTCAACCCCATCGATTTCGAAAATGCGGAAGGCAATTTGGGTTTGGCCAATGCCTTGTTGCGCCACCTCAGCGAAAAATTGCCCATCAGCCGCTGGCAACGTGACCTGACGGACAGCACGGTGCTGCGCAACATGGGCGTGGCCTTGGGCTACACGGTGCTGGCTTACCAGTCCATGGGCATTGGCTTGAACAAGCTGGAGCTCAACCAAGAGGCGCTGGCAGACGATTTGGACAACGCCTGGGAAGTGCTGGCCGAGCCGATTCAAACGGTGATGCGCCGCTATGGCGTGCAAGGCGCTTATGAAAAGCTCAAAGAAGTCACGCGCGGCAAAACCGTGACCGCGCAGGCCTTGCACGGCCTGATTCGTTCGCTGGCGATTCCCGAGGCTGAAAAAACCCGCTTGCTGGCGATGACGCCCGCGAGTTATGTGGGCATGGCTGCGTCGCTGGCGCGCAGGGTCTGATCGGGCGCGCGCTCGGCGTAGCGGTTGAAGCGCCAAGCGCTGTCCAGCACAGTGATGCGCCGCCAGGTGGCGCGTTTTTCACCGGGGCTCATTTCGGTCCAGCGTTGCACCTCGTCAAAGCTGCGGCCACACCCTTTGCATTCCGGGTCTCCTTGGCTGGTGGAGCAGATGGCAATGCACGGCGTGTCGGGCGTGGTGTTGTACCAGGCCAGCCAGGCATCCCAGGCTTGGGCCGGAAAGCCTTTTTCAGCGGCTTCGTCGTGCCGGTAAAAAACCATCAAGGCATACACCTCGGCCAAGGCCCGCAATGGGGGGCTCAGGGTGACGCCGTCTGGCGAGGGTGTTTTCTCGCGCCAGAAGTTGATCGCCGCTTCAAGGTCGGTGATGTGAATGGAGGCCATAGGGAGGTGCATCATAGCGGTGTCTTGGCGCAGTGCTATTCTTGACGCACATGAAACTGATTTTGAAATGGTTACTCAGCGCCACGGCCCTCATGGCCTTGGCCAGCATCGACAGCGGTGTGGAGGTGCAGGGGTTTGGTTCCGCCTTGATCGCGGCCTTGGTGATTGGCCTCTTTAACCTGGTGGTGCGACCCGTTTTGGTGGTCTTGACCTTGCCCGTCACCTTGGTCAGCCTGGGCCTTTTTTTGTTTGTGATCAATGCCGCGCTTTTCTGGGCCGCCTCGGCCGTGTTGGAAGGCTTTCAGGTACGCAACTTTGGGCACGCCTTGCTGGGCTCCTTGGTTTATTCCGTCATGGGCATCGTGATCGACTCAGCGCTGGAGCGCTTGTTCCCGCCGCGCGATTTGTAAGGTGCGTAGCCGCGAGTCGATGATGGCGGCTTCCATTTCCTGACCACGGTCGAGTCGACCGGAACGAGCCAGTTGGCGCGCCAATTCCTGCGCGGCCATGAGGCGGTCAATGGCGGCAGCGTAGTCAAATTTCAGGGCCAAGGATTCGGCTTGGGCGCGAATGGCGCGCAGCGTGTCGCCTTGCAAGCCCAGCGCCTGCCCCAGCAATTCCCAGCCGTAGGCATCGCGCGGTTGCAAGGCCGTCCAACCCAGCAAGTCCTGGGCGGCCAGCGCACCTTGTGCCGGCAAGCCTGTGGCAATGCGGCTCTGAGCCAGCAAAAACCGTGCGGCCCGATCTTTGCCTTGGGTGCCCAGCAACGCAATGGCTTGCAGTGGCGCGCCTGTTTGCAATGCGACCTCGGCGCTCAGCCATTTGACCTGCTGTTGCGCCTCAGGGTCGGCTTGTGTGAGCAGGCGAAGCTCCTCCAGGCGGGCGCGCAACAGGCCGTGATCGCGCAAGCGCAGATCGGCCATCACGCCGGCATACAAGGCCGCCGCGCGCTGCCCGGGCGAGCGATTTTCTTGCTGCGCATCCGCACTGAAAAAACGCTGGGCATCGACCCCGGGGTTGGCCAGAACGCGCGCCCGTGCTGACAGCAGTTGGTGGGCCAGCCGGGGTGGGGCCGGGCTGGCCAGCGTCAGCAATTGCTGGCGTGCTTGCATGTCGGCAATCCGCTCGGTGGTCATCGGGTGGCTGCGCAGGTAGGGGTAGCCGCCGCTGTCATTGAGCCGAGCGGCCTGCTGCAGCTTCTCAAACAAGCTGACAAAGCCTTGCGGCTCAAAGCCGGCTTGGGTCATCACCCCGTAGCCCACACGATCGGCTTCTCGCTCCATGTCGCGCGAGAAATTCAATTGATTTTGGATGGCCACCGCTTGGCCGCCCACAATCATGGCATTCGCCGCTTGCGGATTGCGGCTGGCCGCGAGCAAGCCCAAGACCATGGCGCCCATCATCAGGGGCGACTGCTTGTTTTGCTGGGACAGCAGGCGCGCGATGTGGCGCTGTGTCACATGGCTGAGTTCATGCGCCAGCACCGACGCCAACTCATCCCTGCTGGAAGACACCCCGATCAGGCCCAAATGAACGCCCAAATACCCGCCAGGCAAAGCGAACGCGTTGACGCTTTTGTCGCGAATCAGCATCAAGTCCCAGGCGAAGTGTTGCTCCAACTCTGCGGACAGCTCACCACGCTGGCGCGCTGCCTGGATCAGGGGCTGCCAAATGCTCTGGATGTAGTCACTGAGAATGGGGTCTTCGATCAGGTCGGGATCGCGCAGAATTTCTCGCGCAATGCTGTCGCCTAACCGCCGCTCTTCACCCAGGGGCATGTCGCCGCCATCGCCTAAAGATGGCAGCGCATGCGCCGCTGGGGCTTGCGCCAGCAGCGGCGCGTTCGCCATGCCCAGCAGCAAGCAGAGGATGGCCCCCTTGCAGCGGGCTTTTGACAGGAATGCAGCAGAAATTGGCATGACCTTATGATCCAGCTTCGATGTTAACCCCCGATGAAGGTTCCCCATGACGCTGACCCATTTTGACGCCCAAGGCCAAGCCCATATGGTGGACGTGGCCGCCAAAGCTGCCACGCACCGCATTGCGGTGGCCACGGGGCGCATTGAAATGATGCCCGACACCCTGCGTTTGATTGAGAGTGGAACGGCCAAGAAGGGGGATGTGCTGGGCATTGCCCGCATTGCGGGCATTCAAGCTGCCAAGAAAACCAGCGACTTGATCCCCCTGTGTCACCCATTGGCGCTCACGCGTGTGGCTTTGGGTTTTGAGGTGGATGCCGCGGCGTCTCACGTGACTTGCCAAGCCACCGTAGAAACAGTGGGCCCCACAGGCGTGGAGATGGAAGCTTTGACGGCCGTGCAAGTGGCTTTGCTGACCATCTATGACATGGTCAAAGCCGTCGACAGAGGCATGACCATCACCGACGTGAAGCTGCTAGAGAAGCATGGGGGCAAGTCGGGCAGCTTTGTGGCTGGGGCATAAAGCCCCAGGTTAAGCGGCGTGCGCGATTTGCGCAATCCGCTCCACAGCCTGCGAATTCATCGCCTTCAAAGGCTGAAGCCGAACAGCCGCATCGCCAAAGTGTTGCACCACCTCGGCCAAATCACTGGCATGCAACTGCGTGGGTTTGTGAACCGGCGCGCACGGCACTTTTTCGGCCAGCGCACGGTAAAAAACCGTTGCAAATTGAGCTGACGCCCCGTACACACTGCGTTGTTGTCCCATGGCCGTGACGCGCAGGGTGTAACCGTATTTGCCCTTGACGCATTCCGCTGCAGTAATGTCTTGCAGTGCGTAAGCGTGCACGCGCGCGTCGTTGTCGCTTTCAGAAATCAACAGCTTGCTGTCGGTCAACAGCCAAAGGCCGCGCCCAGCCAGGACCACGCGCCCTAAAACATAGGCGAGAACTTGGTCTTCGGCCGGGATGTGGTCACGCAGCTGGTCCACATCGGCTTGCTTGAGCAAGCAGTTGCCATAAGGGTTGGTGCCCTCAATCAGCAATTCAGAAAGTTCGTTACCGTTTTTAAGAAAGTCCAGCCAAGCCATCAAAGTCTCCAAAGAAGGCTCCGATGTTCGTGCATCTTGGGTGATCACTCACGCGGTGCGGTCAATGAGCCTTGGGGGGGCTGGGTTATTTCAACTTGGAGGTGCTTTGCAACAGCGGGTTCTGGCGAGTAGTGCATCAACCGCTGTGCGAGGGCCTTCTGCGCCTCTTGGGGAACATCTGTGGTCGTCAATTGGATGAAATCAACGGCATTTCGAAACCAGAACGTTTGATCAGCCTCCACCAGAGGGGCCGCCTGCGCATGGGGCATTCGAAGGTGGCTGGGCAAGTAGGGCTGGCTCACGCGCAGGTAATCGACCGCGCCCCACCCAGCACCGGCCACCAACAAAACAGCCAAGCCACGCGTTGCGGTTTGCGCTTTGGCACTGACCGAACCTGCAGCGGGCCCGGCGACCATGCCCAAGGCCAAACCCAGGCTCATTTGAAACGGGCCATACCAAAGCGGAAACTCCAGCAGGCTGTGCACCGTCAAAGGCAACAACAAGGCCCACCCGAGCAGGGCGCTGGAGGATGTTGCCAGGCTGGGGCGCCGTCGCCAAAACCATATGCCTGCACAGGCCATCAAGCCCCAGGCCAAAGGCCAACCCCACTCGACCATCAACTGCAATGGCAGGTTGTGCGCATGGGCCACGATGCCGCAAAACCGGGTTCCTGTGAGCGCCTGCGTGGCCATGGCGTAATCCAGCTCGCCCCAGCCCCAGCCAGTCCAGGGGCGTTGCAGGCTCAGTTCCAGCACATTGCGCCAAAGCACCAGACGGCTCTCGCAAATGTCCAGGCCTTCGGCTTGGGTGGTGGCGCGTGTCAAGGCGGGTGCGGGGGCTGGGGCGACGGCGGCCTGGGTTTCCAGAAGTGTCATGGTGGGCAGAGCCCCACTGAGCAGGACAAACAAACCGGCCGCCACAAGGGGTGCCACCCAGGCCGAGCGTTGGGCCATTACACGATGCTTGCTGCAGGCAACAGTTGCCAGGGCGGCCAAGGCCAGCCATGCAATGGCGCCCGCCCTGGAGCAGGAGATGACCGCTCCAAGGCTCAGCAGGCCAAGTTGCAGCCAGTGAAAAAGCGGGATGCGCTGCCATGGGCTTGGCTGAAGGTACAGCCAAGCTGCCAGACCCAGGGCCATCAGACTGCCAAATTGATTGCGCTGCCTCAGGTTGGCATAGGCATCGCGTTGCGGGCTGGCATGGAGCCAGTCAAATCCATTGCCAGGCGACTGTGCCCACCCTGCGTATTGCACAAAACCCATGATGGCGCACACCAAGGCCACCCACAAAAGGCTTTGTGCGATCGGCGCCGCCAAGTCTTTCTGCCTGCCCACAAGGTAAGCCAGAAAAATGCACAACACACTGCCCCACAAGCCACCGATCAAAGCCCGATCGACAAAGGGAACCCAGGCGATGGACCAAAGGGTCAAGCCCAACAAGCAAGCCAACAGGGTGAGGCAGGTGGCGACGGGGGCCGCCGTTTGCTTGGCAGGGCGCCAGCGCTGCAGGCCCAGCAACAGCAGGCCCGTCAGACCCCAAGCGGTGACCAAGCCGGGGACCGAGGGTGCGGGCGGCGGTGCCCAAGGCTGCAGCCAGGCAACGGCGATGGCCATCCCGCACAGCCAAGCCAGCATTCAGGCCCGCCTGTTCAACGACATTCGGCAGGGGCGTACTTGCTGGACAGCAAGCTCCCCTCTGGCAGGGCAATGGCCGCAGGGCTGCTCACGCCTTCGGCCACGCAGCGCCAGTTGATGCTGCCCTGGCTTGGCGGCGTGAAGGCCGCTGTACCCACAGGCAAGGCTGTGGGCGTGTCGCGTGTGCCCGTGAAAGGCACCAGATGAAAGTAGCCGTTGCCGGCCACCGCTGTGGTTTTGACGCTGATGACGCCGCTGGCCGCAGCGATGCTGATGCTGGCAACATTGGGGGTGGCGCTGGGCGCCTGGTAGCCATTGGCGTAGCCATCGGCAGAGCCGGCGGCGTTGCCGTTGGAGAGAACATCCACAACCTGGTTTTTGGCAGCCGCCGCCAGGGCCAGGCCTTCGCTGACCCGCGCCCGGATGGTGTAGTCTTGGTAGGCAGGCAAGGCCACGGACGCCAGAATGCCGATGATGGCCACCACGATCATCAATTCGATGAGGGTGAAGCCGCGCTCGCGTGTGTGCATGACAGATTTCCTTTCAAAGTGAATATCTGGCCATGCTACCGAGCGCGCGCCCGGATGAATGCTTAAATGTTAATTTAAACAGTTTCTGCAGGGTGTTTGCCGCGCTTTTGAAGAAACCTTCCCAAGCCCACTACCAAGGCAGCGCCAACGGCTGCCGCGATGTAATGCAGAGAGGGGTTGGCTTCAACCATGTCCTTCAGGGCCACATCGCTGACGATGGTTTCGCCGCCCACCCAGCCAATCAAGGCAGCGCCCAAGGTCACAATGGCCGGGTAACGTTCCATCAGCTTGATCATGAGCGTGCTGCCGAAAATCACCAAGGGAATGCTGATGGCCAAACCAATGATCAGCAGCGTGGTCGAGCCTTTGGCCGCTGCGGCCACGGCAATCACGTTGTCCAGACTCATCACAATGTCGGCAATCAAGATGGTGCGAACCGCGGCCATCAAGCCTTTTTGCTCGACTTCGCCTTCTTCGCCTTCGTCTTCTTCACTCAGCAGTTGAACACCGATCCACAGCAGCAGCGCGCCACCGATGATTTGCAAATAAGACAAAGCCAGCAATTGGACTGCCACCACGGTCAGCACAATGCGCAAGACGACGGCTGCGCCTGAGCCGAAAAGAACGGCTTTCCTTTGCTGATGGGGCGGGAGCGATCGGGCTGCCAGCGCGATCACCACGGCGTTGTCGCCGGACAGGATGATGTTGATCCAGATGATTTTCATCAAACCAATCCAGAAATCGGTGCTTTGCAGCATTTCCATTCAGTCTCTCCAATGCGTTATGGTGCCCATGTCGAGCACTGTAGTAATAGCCGTGAAGTGTAACGGGCCCGACAAAGCGGGCCCGTTGGTAATTTTGCTTACGGCAGTGCTTAGAGCAGTGCTTTGAGCAGCTTGCCCATTTCAGAGGGGTTGCGCGTCACTTTGAAGCCGCACTCTTCCATGATGGCCAACTTGGCGTCGGCCGTGTCGGCACCGCCCGAAATCAAGGCGCCGGCGTGGCCCATGCGCTTGCCCGGAGGGGCGGTGACGCCTGCGATGAAACCCACGATGGGCTTCTTCATGTTGGCCTTGCACCAGCGGGCGGCTTCGGCTTCGTCGGGTCCGCCAATTTCGCCAATCATGATGACAGCGTCGGTTTCGGGATCGTCGTTGAAGGCCTTCATCACGTCGATGTGCTTCAGGCCGTTGATCGGGTCGCCCCCGATGCCCACAGCGCTGGACTGGCCCAAGCCGATTTCGGTCAACTGTGCCACGGCTTCATAGGTCAGCGTGCCGGAGCGCGACACCACGCCAATGCGGCCTTTGCGGTGAATGTGGCCGGGCATGATGCCGATCTTGATTTCGTCGGGGGTGATCAGGCCGGGGCAGTTCGGGCCGAGCAGCAGGGTTTTCTTGCCGCCCGCCGCTTCCTTGGCCTTCATGCGGTTGCGCACTTCGAGCATGTCACGAACCGGAATGCCCTCGGTGATGCAGATCGCCAGGTCCAGGTCGGCTTCCACGGCTTCCCAAATGGCCGCCGCAGCCCCTGCGGGGGGCACATAAATCACCGACACGGTGGCGCCGGTTTGCGAGGCCGCTTCTTTGACCGAAGCGTAAATGGGGATGTCGAAAACCTTTTCGCCAGCCTTCTTGGGGTTCACGCCGGCGACAAAGCAGTTCTTGCCATTCGCGTATTCCTGGCATTTTTCGGTGTGGAACTGGCCGGTCTTGCCCGTGATGCCCTGGGTAATGACTTTGGTGTTTTTGTTGATGAAGATGGACATGTGTTTTCCCCCGGCTTATTTGACAGCAGCCACGACTTTTTGGGCCGCTTCTGCCATGGTGTCTGCGCTGATGATGGGCAGGCCCGATTCGGCGAGCATCTTCTTGCCCAGCTCCTCGTTGGTGCCCTTCATGCGCACCACCAGCGGCACGCTCAGGTTCACCGCCTTGCAGGCGGTGATCACGCCGGTGGCGATGGTGTCGCAACGCATGATGCCGCCAAAGATGTTGACCAAAATGGCCTTGACCTTGGGGTTCTTGAGCATGATCTTGAAGGCTTCGGTCACCTTTTCGGGGGTGGCACCGCCGCCCACGTCCAGGAAGTTGGCCGGCTCGGCGCCGAACAGCTTGATGGTGTCCATGGTGGCCATGGCCAAACCGGCGCCGTTGACCAGGCAGCCGATGTTGCCATCCAGGCTGATGTAGGCCAGGTCGAATTTGGAGGCTTCGACTTCTGCGGGATCTTCTTCGTCCAGGTCGCGGTAAGCCACGATTTCGGGATGGCGGAACAAGGCGTTGCTGTCAAAGTTGAACTTGGCGTCCAAGGCGATGATGTTGCCTTTGCTGTCGCGGTTCAGCGGGTTGATTTCCACCAGCGAGGCATCGGTGTCCATGTAGCACTGGTAGAGCTTCTTGAACACGTCCACGGCTTGGGCGGTGGAGCCTGCGGGAATGCCAATGCCATCGGCGATTTCTTTGGCTTGCGCGTCGGTCAGGCCTGCCAGGGGATCGGCAAAGACCTTGATGATCTTCTCGGGCGTTTTGTGGGCCACTTCTTCGATGTCCATGCCGCCCTCAGAAGAGGCCATGATGGCCACCTTCTGGCTGGCACGGTCCGTCACCACGGACACATAGTATTCTTTTTGGATGTCGGCGCCGTCTTCAATGTAGAGGCGACGCACTTTTTGGCCTTCGGGGCCGGTCTGGTGCGTCTTGAGCTGCATGCCCAGGATTTCACCGGCCAGGCGCTTCACGTCCTCGATGGACTTCGCGACTTTGACGCCGCCACCCTTGCCGCGGCCGCCTGCATGAATTTGGGCCTTGACCACCCACACCGGGCCGCCCAGCTTTTGTGCGGCTTCCACCGCCTCTTGCACCGTGAACGCAGGAATGCCGCGCGGTACTGGTACACCAAAATTTCGCAAGATTTCCTTGCCTTGGTACTCGTGAATTTTCATGAGGTCTCTCTTCGCAACGGTGGAAATGTGGGGGTAGGCTGCACCTATTGCCAGCACAGCAACCCTGGACTTTGCCGCCGTGAAATGTATCATGCTGCATCGCACCAACCTTTTCCAACGCTTACAACATGCCAAAAGTTTTGGCATGGTTTCTATCAGCGGAATGACCATGGCAACAGTTTTTATCGACGGCGAAGCGGGCACCACGGGGCTGCAAATTCGGGAGCGTCTGGCAAACATGACGGGCGTCAAGGTCGCCAGCATTGACCCGGCACGCCGCAAGGACCCCGAGGCCAAGCGCGAGATCATTGCGTCGGTGGACCTGGTGGTGCTTTGCCTGCACGACGACGCTGCGCGCGACACCGTGGCCATGGTCGATGGCTTGGGCGGCACCCGCCCGCGCATCATTGACGCCTCCACCGCGCACCGCACGGCGCCCGGGTGGGTGTTTGGCTTTCCCGAGCTGGCCGCGGGCCAGCGGGATGCAGTTCGCCAGGCCGAGCGCGTGGCCAACCCCGGTTGCTATGCCACGGGCGCCATTGCCTTGATTCGCCCCTTGGTCGATGCCGGCTTGATCGCCCCCGACACGCCCTTGACCCTGCCTTCGGTCAGCGGCTATTCCGGCGGGGGCCGGACCATGATCGAAGCTTATGAGCAGGGCACCGCGCCCTTGCACGAGGCCTATGCCCTGGGGCTGCAACACAAGCATTTGCCAGAAATCATGGCCTACACCGGCTTGACGCGTCGCCCGATCTTCATGCCCTCGGTGGGCAATTTCCGCCAGGGCATGCTGGTTCAGTTGCCCTTGCACCTGGATTTGCTGCCAGGAAAACCGCGCGCGCATGACCTTGAAGTGGCATTGCGCGCCCACTACCCAGCCTCGGACGATGGCTGGGTGAGCGTGCAGCCAGCCACCGAGGACGGCAAACTCGACGCCACGGCCCTGAACGACACCAACAAGCTCGAGTTGCGCGTTTTTGCCAATGAGAGCCATCGGCAAGCCGTCTTGATTGCACGCTTGGACAACCTGGGCAAAGGCGCCAGCGGTGCGGCCGTGCAAAACTTGCGCTTGATGCTGGGGCTTTAAGCCTTTAGCACCCGCCGCACCACCTCGGGTGCAAAGCCGCGACTGACCAAAAAACGTATTTGTTTGGCATGGCCGGCCGCATCTTCGGCGGGCGCGCCAAATTTGCGCAACCAGACGTCGCGCGCACGCTCGAACTCCGTGGCTTGCAAGGCTTGGACCGCATGGGCCACATCTTCATGGGACAGCCCCTTGGCCAGCAACTCTTGCCGCACACGCGCAGCGCCCAACTTGGGCGCTCGCCGATGCACCACAGACTCGACGACCCGCGTTTCATTGATGAAGCCTTTGGCCTGCAGTTCGTCCAGAACTTTGGCCAGTTCGCCCTCGGTGGTTTCGTGCGGACTGAGCTTGCGGACCAGCTCAGCCCGGGCGTGCTCGCGCTGCGACAGCAGCCGCAGCGCACGCCCTTTGAGGCTGAGGGGGCTGGAGCGGGTGGCCAAGTGGGCGCTCAGTCGTCGCTTGCTTCGGCCGTGAACTCGGGCAACAGAGGAATGCCCAGGGATTCGCGCACTTTGTTCTCGATTTCGTGGGCCAATTCGCGGTTTTCGCGCAGGAATTCGCGCGCATTGTCGCGGCCTTGGCCAATTTTTTCGCCGCCATAGGCATACCAGGCGCCGGACTTCTCAATGATGCGGGCATTCACGCCCATGTCGATGATCTCGCCCTCGCGGCTGATGCCTTCGCCAAACAGAATGTCGAACTCTGCGGTTTTGAAGGGAGGCGCCACTTTGTTTTTGACCACTTTGACCTTGGTCTCGTTGCCAATGGCCTCGTCGCCTTTTTTGATGGTGCCGGTGCGGCGGATGTCAATGCGAACCGAGGCGTAGAACTTCAGGGCATTGCCGCCGGTGGTGGTTTCGGGGCTGCCAAACATCACGCCAATCTTCATGCGAATTTGGTTGATGAAAATCACCATGCAATTGGTTTTCTTGATGGTGGCGGTGAGTTTGCGCAGTGCTTGGCTCATCAGGCGGGCCTGCAGGCCGGGCAGTGAGTCGCCCATTTCGCCTTCGAGTTCGGCCTTGGGGGTCAGCGCGGCCACCGAGTCGACAACGATCAGGTCGACCGCGCCGGAGCGCACCAGGCTGTCAACGATTTCCAGGGCTTGCTCGCCGGTGTCGGGCTGGGAAATCAACAGCTCTTGCAGGTTGACGCCGAGTTTTTGCGCGTACTGGATGTCCAGGGCGTGCTCAGCGTCCACAAAGGCGCAGGTGCCGGCCAGTTTTTGCATTTCGGCAATGACTTGCAAGGTCAGCGTGGTTTTGCCGGAAGATTCCGGACCGTAGATTTCAACCACCCGGCCCCGCGGCAAACCGCCCACGCCCAGGGCAATGTCCAGGCCCAGCGAGCCCGTGGAGACCACTTGGATGTCTTCAATGACTTCGCCTTCGCCCAGGCGCATGATGGTGCCTTTGCCAAACTGCTTTTCGATTTGGGCCAGGGCGGCTTGCAGGGCTTTGCCTTTTTCGCTGTTGGGGGCCAGGCCTTTGACGGGTGCGTCCATGAGAATCTCCTTAAAAATCAACGGGTTGAATGTGGATCCAGAGCTGTTTCAAACCACAGGCTGGATGCTTGAACAGTACTTTAACGCATCACGTTTAAATTGGTAAACAGTTTTTTTAGTCAGTTTGCCTTACCATTGGCGGATGACACTTTCAGGACCAGAACCAGAACGCGCACAAGATTGGCGGCAGCTGCATTTGGGCCGCCTGCTGGGCCAGGCCATGCGCCGCTTTGACGACCGGGTGCTGTACCTCATGGCGCACCATGAAGAAGTGCCGCTGGCCCTGGCCAATTTGGCAGCGCGAAACCAGGTGAGTGCGGCCCACATTCACATCACGCGCCATTTGGGCTTGGAAGGCTCTCGCTTAAGCGAGTTGGCGCAAAGCGCAGGCATGAGCAAACAAGCCATGGGCGACTTGATCGATCAGTCCGAGGCTTGGGGCTTGGTGACGCGCGAGCCCGATCCCTTGGACAAGCGTGCACGCAGCATTCGCTTCACGGCCAATGGGTTGGCATGGTTGAAAGCCTTCGAATGGGCGGTGGCCCAAGCCGAGGCGGAATTTCGCCAGGAAGTCGGTGCCGATGTGGCCACGGTCATCAGCATTGGCTTGGAAGCCTACGCAGGCGCCTATCGCTAACGGGCCAGCGCGCCTAGAATGTTTCCAAAGTGTAGGCATCACACAACGAGGAGACACCATGCGCATACTCATCGCCGAAGACGATCAAGTGTTGGCCGACGGCCTGCTGCGAACCTTGCGCGCGTCAGGTGCAGCCGTTGACCACGTGGCCAGCGGCACGGAAGCCGATGCCGCCTTGATGACCACCGATGAGTTTGACCTGCTGATTCTGGACCTGGGCTTGCCCAAAATGCATGGGCTGGAAGTCTTGAAACGTTTGCGCGCACGCGGCAGTGCGCTGCCTGTCTTGATTCTGACCGCCGCAGACAGCGTGGAAGAGCGTGTCAAAGGGCTGGATTACGGCGCCGATGACTACATGGCCAAGCCCTTTTCCTTGCAAGAGTTGGAAGCCCGCGTGCGCGCCCTCACGCGCCGAGGCATGGGCGGCACCACCTCGTCCATCAAGCACGGCCCTTTGGTGTACGACCAAGCCGGTCGCGTGGCCACCATCGACGGCAAGATGATCGAGCTTTCCGCGCGCGAGCTGGGCTTGCTGGAGGTTTTGCTGCAGCGTGTCGGCCGCCTGGTCAGCAAAGACCAATTGGTGGAGCGGCTCTGCGAGTGGGGCGAAGAGGTGAGCAACAACGCCATCGAGGTCTACATTCACCGCTTGCGCAAGAAAATTGAAAAGGGCCCGATTCGAATTGCCACCGTGCGTGGCTTGGGCTACTGCCTTGAAAAAATACCTGGGTAACACCCCGCGGTTCTTGCGCTTTCTCCCGTGAAACTGTTTCAACGCGAGCAGCGCTCCCTTTTCGGCGAAATCCTGGATTGGATGCTGACGCCATTGCTGTTGCTGTGGCCCATCAGCCTGGTGTTGACTTGGCTGGTGGCGCAGGGCATTGCCAGTCGGCCCTTTGACCGTGGCTTGGAATACAACGTTCAGGCCTTGGCGCAGTTGGTGCGGTACGACCAACAAAAGGTCTTGTTCAATTTGCCGCAGCCTGCGCGCGAAATTTTGCGCGCTGACGATGCCGACCTGATTTACTACCAAGTGTTGGGCGCACGCGGCGAGTTCGTCAGCGGCGAGCGCGACTTTCCGTTGCCGCCCGACGAAGAAAAACCGGTCAGTGGCGAAGTGCGGCTGCGTGACGACGAAATTCGCGGAGCGGCCGTGCGGGTGGCCTACTTATGGGTTACGGTGGACTTGCCAGGCGCCAAGCCGGTGCTGGTGCAAGTGGCCGAGACCCTGGAAAAGCGCTCCGTGCTGGCCACAGAAATCATCAAGGGCGTGATGCTGCCGCAGTTTGTCATCTTGCCTTTGGCGGTTCTGTTGGTGTGGCTGGCCTTGGCGCGCGGCATTCAGCCGCTGAACCAGTTGGAGGAGCGCATTCGCCGCCGCAAGCCGGACGATCTGAGTCCCTTGGACGATCGCGTGGTGCCCATCGAGGTGGCGCCGCTGGTGTCGTCCATCAACGATTTGCTGATGCGCTTGAAAGACTCGATCGCCACCCAAAAACGATTTCTCGCCGATGCCGCTCATCAATTGAAAACGCCGCTGGCGGGCTTGCGCATGCAGGCCGATTTGGCGCAGCGCGAAGACTCCAGTGCCGAAGAATTGAAACAGTCGCTCAAGCACATTGGCCGCGCCAGCATACGCGCCACCCACACCGTCAACCAGTTGCTGGCCCTGGCGCGTGCGGAAAGCGGTGGTGCTGTCGTTGCCCGCCAGCCTTGTGATTTGGTGGCCTTGGTGATGGACGTGATTCAAGATTCCTTGCCCCGCGCCATGGACCGCTACATTGATTTGGGCTACGAGGGCCTGGAGCAGGGCAGCGCAGGCGTGATGCTGGAGGCCAACCCTACGCTGCTCAAAGAGTTGGTGCGCAACCTGATCGACAACGCCATCAACTACACGCCGTCTTCACACGACGCGCCGGGAGTGATCACGGCGCGCGTGCTGGCTGACCGCTTTGGCCAAGTGGCCGTGTTCCAGGTGGAAGATTCCGGCCCTGGCATTCCAGAATCCGAGCGCGATTTGGTGTTTCAACCGTTTTACCGGGCCTTGGGCACCGAGGCCGATGGCTCCGGTTTGGGCTTGCCCATCGTGTTGCAGATCGCGCAGCAGCACGGGGCCACGGTCATTTTGGAAGACGCGCATCCCTCGCGCCAACCGCCGGGCGCCAAGTTCACCGTTCGGTTTCCGGCGCGAAAAGTCGAGACTTAGGCCGCCTTGTAAAGGTTCAATTGCAGGCGCTCGCGTTCGATCACGCGTTGCACAGCAGGCAGGCTCGCCACCTTTTGAACAAAAGCCCACAGCGTGGGAAAGTCTTCTGGGTTGATACCTGCCAGGGTGGCCCAGCGGGTCAGTGTCAGGGCATAGGCATCCAGGGGGCCGAAATGGGCGCCTGCCAACCACGGCCCACCGTGCTCGGTGGCTTGCTGGACCAGGCTTTGCAGCTCTCCCACCAGTTTGCGGTACTGCGGTAGGGCAAAAGCCTTCACCTGCGCCTGAACCTCGGCCTGATCGCTGTACTTTTGAGGCATGAAGATGTGGGTGAAGGTCGGATGCACGGTGTTGTTCATCCAGGACAGCGTTTCCAAAGCTTTGGCACGCGCCAGGGGGACGGTCGGCAAAAACTGGGCTTGCGGAAAAGCCATGTCCAGGTACTGGCAAATGGCCGGAATTTGCGTGATCATCTGGCCTTCGGCTTGCAGCACCGGCACTTGGCTGCGTGGGTTGATGGCTTTGTAGTCGTCGCCGTATTGCTCGCCTTTGTGCAGCTTGACCATCAGCGGCTCGTAATCTGCACCGCTGGTTTCCAGCAGCACATGGGGCACGAATGAACAGGCACCCGGGGAAAAGTAGAGTTTCAGGCTCATGCGAAAGCTCCCGAACAAAGTTTAGGGGGGTGATTGAAACGTGATGGGCGCGCACTCGCTTTGCGAAGCACACGGCATTTGGCACAGCTCGCGGTTTTGCAAGGTGCAGGCGCGGTTGAAGGTGACCACATGGTCGACTTGCGCCCGAATGCCAATCCATTCGCCAATTTTGTGGTCGTGGTGGCTGGGCACATGCGCCATGACGGTTTGGCCAGAGGCCAGTTGCAAGGTGTACAGGAACTCAGAGCCCCGAAAGGCCTTGCGCACAATTTGCGCCTTCACCGGCGCATCGTCATCGTGCACGATGTCGTCGGCGCGCAGCAGCACATCGCATTCCCCGTCTTCCAATCGGCAGGGCAAGGGCCCTTCGGCCACATCGGTCAGCTCACCCAGCGGGGTTTGCACAATCACCTGCTGGCCGACTTGACGGACCGAGGCTGGCGCAAATACGCCGTGGCCAATGAAGTCCGCCACAAAGCGGGTGGCAGGACGGTGGTAGAGGTTGTAAGCGTCGTCCCACTGGTGCAAGCGCCCTTCGGACATCACGCCAATCACATCGCCCACCGCAAAGGCCTCCATCTGGTCATGGGTGACGAAGAGCGCGGTGGTTTGGGCTTCCTTGAGGATGGCGCGGACCTCATGCGCCAAGCGCTCGCGCAAGTCCACATCGAGGTTGGAGAAGGGTTCGTCCAACAGCAGCAACTGGGGTTGCGGTGCCAGCGCGCGCGCCAGGGCCACGCGTTGCTGCTGGCCGCCCGAAAGCTCATGCGGGTAGCGTTGCGCACTGCGCTCCAGGCCCACCAGTTTCAAAACCTCTTGGATGCGGTGCGTGCGCGAGCTGCGCGGCAAATGGTGCAGGCCAAAGCCCACGTTGTCGCTCACGCTCAAATGCGGGAACAAGGCGTAATCTTGAAACACCATGCCAATGCGGCGCGCTTCGGCGGGCACATGCACGCTGGCGCTGCTGACCACCGACTTGGCCAGCTGGATGTCGCCCCCGCTCACGTGTTCCAGGCCGGCCACGGCGCGCAACAGGGTTGTTTTGCCACAGCCCGAGGGGCCAATCAGCACCCCGACATCGCCCGCGCGCAAGCCCAAAGTGACGCGGTCGACCGCGGGGCGCGAGCGCCCCGGGTATTGCACCTGCAATTGCGTGACTTCCAGAAACATAAGCGCAATTGTAGAGAGCACGGACAAGCCACAGGGTTGTATGGGTGTCTGCCTACAATCCTGGCTTCGAACCAATTTAGGCAAGTGACTCATTCCATGCGACTGTCGCGCGGGTTATTGTGGGGGGCGGTGGGCGTGCTGGCGCTGCCCGTGCTGACGGTGCTGGCTTCCTGGGGGCAGTGGTCGGCGGTGTCTCAGGCCATCCTCGGCGAGATGGCCAGCACGGTCCTGCCCGACTATGTGTCGACCAGCTTTTGGCTGTGCCTGTGGGTCTCGCTGGGCGTGGTCACCTTGGGCTCGGTCTCGGCGGCCCTGGTGACCTTGTTCGATTTTCGGGGGCGTCGGCTGTTGGAGTGGGCGCTGTTGCTGCCCTTGGCCATGCCCGCTTATGTGGTGGCTTACGCTTACACCGATTTCCTGCAGTTCAGCGGCCCGGCGCAATCTGCTTTGCGCGAAGCATTCGGTTGGAAAGGCCGCGTCTTGCCGGACGTGCGCAGCCTCTGGGGCGCGGCTTGCGTCTTCACATTGGCGCTGTACCCCTATGTGTATTTGTTGGCGCGCAGCGCCCTGGCAGAGCGCGCCACCCATTTGATGGAGGCGGCACGCCTGCTGGGCGCGCCTTTGCGCCGACGCATTGTGCAAGTGGCGTTGCCGCTGGCGCGACCCGCCATTGCGGCAGGCACGGCCTTGGCCTTGATGGAAACCTTGGCGGATTTTGGCGTGTCCAGTTATTTCGGCATCCAAACCTTCACCGCCGGGATCTACAAAGCCTGGCTGGTCATGGACAACCGGATCGCCGCAGCCCAATTGGCCACCTTGTTGCTGATGGTGGTGGTGGCGGTGCTGTGGGTGGAGCAGCGCGCGCAATCGCGCATGCGCTTTGCCAGCGGCCGCGGCGCGCGCACCAGCAGCGAAGCGCAGCCCATCCGCTTGCGCGGTGCTGCCGAAGGCATGGCCTTGTTGCTGTGTGGCATGCCGGTGTTGCTGGGCTTTGTGTTGCCCCTGGCCATCATGGGCCATGCCTTGCTGCAATCCGACGAGGCCGTGCAGTTGCCCTGGGACCGTTTCCCGGGTTGGGCCTTCAACAGCCTCAAGCTGGGCGCCATCACTGCCGTGCTGGCGGTGGCCTTGGCCTGGCTGTTGGCGTTTCAGAGCCGGCGTGCGCCGGGCTGGAGCACACGCTGGGCGGTCCAGCTGGTGGGCTTGGGCTACGCTGTGCCGGGGGCCGTCATCGTGGTGGGCTTGTTGTTGCCCGTGGGTTGGCTGCAAGCCACCTGGCCCCAGACCCAGGTGGGCTTCTGGATGACTGCCACCGTGCTGGGCCTGGTCTGGGCCTACCTGGTGCGTTTCGTGGCCGTGGCCTTGCAATCGGTGCAAAGCGGCTATGCCCGCGTGCCAGCCAGCCTGGACGACAGCGCCCGCATGCTGGGCGTGTCGGGCTGGGGCTTGCTGCGCCGGGTGCATGCGCCCTTGCTCAAACGCTCCACCGCCGCAGCGCTGCTGCTGGTGCTGGTGGATGTGATGAAAGAACTTCCGGCCACCCTGGTCTTGCGCCCCTTCAACACCGACACCTTGGCGGTGATGGCCTACCAATTGGCCCGCGATGAGCGCTTGGGCGAAGCGGCGCTGCCCTCGTTGGCTTTGGTGCTGGTGGGCTTGCTGCCGGTGATTTTGCTCAGCCGCACCCTGCGCAGCCCCTCGAGCTGAGGGTGTTTTTCAGCGCGGGGCTTTGTCGGGGGAGGCGTTTTCCTTGTGGGGCGCCAAGGCCTCTGGGCGAACCATCTGTTCCATGCGTTCGGGTTCGCGCGCCAAGGGTGGTCCCCAACCCCAGCGCAGGCCCGCACCCGACAGCCACAGCCAGGACAAGCCATTCGCCAGCAGCAAGAAAAGGATCAGCCAAAGTCCGAGGCGCTTCATGCCCTGGCCTCCCGAGGGCTGGGGCGCACACTGACTTCCGAGCTGTTGACTTTGACCAGCCTGTCGCCTTGCGCCAACAGCAATTCACCCTTGGCATTCACGCCTTGGGCCACACCTTGTTGGCCATCGGAGAGCGTGACCGCCTGGCCCCGGAGCACATCGCGCGCCTGGAACGACGCTTGAAACGGGGCAAAGCCCTGGCGCTCAAACGCCAGCACGGCATCCACCAGAGGCTGTGCCAAACGCTGGAGCACGCTCGCGGGGGTCCACTGCGGGTCCAATTCCAGCAAGCCAATGGGCGCAATCGGGTTGTCAGTGGCGGCGGGCGCCTTCAGGTTGATGCCCACCCCCATGACGCAGTAGCGCGCTGGGGTGGGGCTTGCAGGCCCCAAAGCAGCTGAGGCTGTTTCCACCAGGATGCCCGCCAGCTTGCGCGGGCCGGCAGAGGCCTTGCCCATGACCCACAGGTCATTGGGCCATTTCAGGCCCAGGCCCAGTTGCTGCTCGGGGTCCAGGGCATGGGTGATTGCCCAGCCAATGGCCAAGGACAAGCCCGACCAGTCGGCCGGCGCCAGGTTCATGCCCAGAGAAAAAGTGAGCGAGTCACCGGCCTGGCTTTGCCATGGGCGACCCAGGCGCCCCCGACCTGCGGTTTGCTGCTCGGCCACCAGCAGGACGGGGTCGGTCTGGCCCGCCCGGGCCCGCCGCATCAATTCGGTGTTGGTCGAGTCAATCGTGGGCAGCACCTCGACCGAGAAGCCTGGCACCTGGGGCGCAATCGCCAGCCAGAGGTCTTCTGCAGGCCAGTGCATGGGCAATCAGCGGCCGCGTTTGGGGGCCAGCAAGGTCCCTCGGCATTGGCGCGCGCCGCACCAGCAGGGGTATTCGGCTTTGAGCTTGGGGGTGTAACGCTCGTCAATGATCAGCCCGTAGTCGTAGCTCAGCTCCTCGCCCTCGGCGATGTTGCGCAAGGCCTTGATGAACACGCGGCCCTCTTGCTCGTCGGCCTCACAGTTGGGCTTGCACGAGTGGTTGATCCAGCGCGAGGAGTTGCCACCGTGCAGTGCGTCAATCACACGGTCTTCGTCGATATGGAAGTAAAACGTGTGGTTGGGGTCTTTCGGGTCATGCGGATGGCGGCGCTGCGCCTCTTTCCAGGAAATGATCTCACCCACATATTCAATGATGGTTTCACCCTCGGCAATGGGCGCCACGGCAAACACCCCCTTGCCATGGACGCCGGAGCGGCGGGTCTGAATTCGGCGATGGGAAGCAGGGGATTTTGAAGCCACGTGAAAACTCTGTTAAGTTGAATACGTACACACGTGCGCGTGCGCGCGCGAGGAGCAGATTGTAGAAGCAGGTCGGGGCTGATTTCAAAAGGGCTTGCGACAGTTGGTACATTTGGCAAGAAACAAGGAATGCATACGCATGAGCAAGACACTGGTCATCGCTGAGAAGCCATCGGTTGCGCAGGACATCGTCCGGGCGCTCACCCCTGTGGCCGGCAAATTTGAAAAGCATGAAGACCATTTCGAAAATGACAGCTATGTCGTGACCAGCGCGGTGGGTCACTTGGTGGAAATTCAGGCGCCCGAGGCTTACGATGTGAAACGTGGCAAGTGGAGCTTTGCCCATTTGCCGGTGATCCCGCCCTTTTTTGACCTCAAGCCCGTGGACAAAACCAAGTCCCGCTTGAACGCGGTGGTCAAGCAGGTCAAGCGCAAGGACGTCACGGCGCTGATCAATGCCTGTGACGCGGGCCGTGAGGGGGAGTTGATCTTCCGATTGATCGAACAGTACGCGGGCGGCAAGAAACCCATTGACAAGCCGGTCAAGCGCCTGTGGCTGCAGTCCATGACCCCGCAGGCCATCCGCGATGGCTTTGACGCCTTGCGCACCGAAAAGCAAATGCAGGGCCTGGCCGACGCCGCCCGCAGCCGCTCCGAGGCCGATTGGCTGGTGGGCATCAACGGCACCCGCGCTTTCACCGCCTTCAACTCCCGTGACGGCGGCTTTTTCCTGACCACCGTGGGCCGGGTGCAGACCCCCACGCTCAGCGTGGTGGTCGAGCGCGAGGAACAAATTCGCAAATTCATCAGCCGCGACTACTGGGAAATTCACGCCAATTTCCAGGTCTCTGCCGGTGAATACGCGGGCAAGTGGATCAACCCCAAGCACCAAAAAGACGAGAACGACGCCGAAAAGAAAGCCGACCGCGTGTGGTCACAGGCCGAAGCCCAGGCGATCGCCGACGCTGCCCGCGGTCAGTCCGCCACGGTCACCGAAGAAAGTAAACCCACCACCCAGGCCGCCCCCGGCCTGTTTGACCTGACCTCTTTGCAGCGTGAGGCCAACGGGCGTTTTGGCTTTTCGGCCAAGACCACGCTGGCCCTGGCGCAGAGCCTGTACGAGCGGCACAAAGCCCTGACCTACCCGCGTACCGACTCGCGCCACCTGCCGGAAGACTACTTGCCCACCGTGCGGCAAACCTTCGAGATGCTGGCCGACAGTGGCTTGCGCCACCTCGCGCCGTTCGCCTTGACCGCCTTGAACAATGACTACATCCGGCCCTCCAAGCGGGTGTTTGATAATTCTAAAGTTAGCGATCACTTTGCCATCATCCCAACATTGCAGGCGCCCAGTGGTTTGTCCGAGGCGGAGCAAAAGCTGTATGACCTGGTGGTCCGTCGCTTCATGGCCGTGTTCTTCCCCTCGGCGGAATACCAGGTGACCACCCGCATCAGCCAGGTCACGCACCAAGCTGAAAAGCACCATTTCCGCACCGATGGCAAGGTCTTGGTCAAGCCGGGCTGGCTGGCCATTTACGGCAAAGAGGCGCAGGACGACGATGAATCCGGCAAGGTGCTGGTCGCCGTTCAGCCGGGCGAGTTGGCCTTGACCGAGTCGGTCACGCCCAAGTCCTTGAAAACCCGCCCGCCCGCGCGCTACACCGAAGCCACCTTGCTGGGCGCCATGGAAGGCGCCGGCAAGCTGGTGGAAGACGATGAGTTGCGCGAAGCCATGCAGGAAAAAGGCTTGGGCACCCCGGCCACGCGGGCGGCCATCATTGAAGGCTTGTTGAACGAGAAATACATGCTGCGCGATGGCCGCGAGATGATTCCAACGGCCAAGGCCTTTCAGCTGATGACCTTGCTGCGCGGCCTGGGCGTAGAGGAACTCTCCAAGCCTGCCCTGACCGGCGAGTGGGAGCACAAGCTGGCGCTGATGGAGCAGGGCAAGCTCAGCCGCGAGGCCTTCATGCGCGAAATCGCCGCCATGACCGAGCACATCGTCAAAAAGGCGAAAGAATACGACCGCGACACCGTGCCGGGCGACTACGTCACGCTGCACACGCCTTGTCCCAAGTGCGGCGGCCAGGTGAAAGAAAACTACCGCCGCTATGCCTGCGCTGGCGCGGATGGCCAGGGTGAGGGCTGCGGCTTCTCGTTCGGCAAAACCCCGGCCGGCCGTGCGTTCGAGCAGGCCGAGGTGGAAGACTTTCTGGCCCACAAGAAAATTGGCCCGCTGGAAGGCTTCCGCTCCAAGGCGGGCTGGCCGTTCACCGCAGAAATTGTGCTGAAGTTCAATGAGGAAGAGCAGAACTGGAAGCTCGAGTTTGACTTTGGCGACGACAAGAATGCCGAGGAAACCGGCGAGTTGATCGACTTCAGCGCCAGCGAAGCCCTGGGCACCTGCCCCAAATGCGGCGCCAGCGTGCGTGAGCATGGCAGCAACTATGTGTGTGAAAAAGCGGTGCCGACGCTGGCGCAAGCCGCGCCGAGTTGCGATTTCAAGAGTGGCAAGATCATCCTGCAGCAGCCGGTCGCACCCGAGCAGATGCGCAAACTGCTGGAAACCGGCAAAACCGATTTGCTCGACAAGTTTGTCAGCATGCGCACCCGCCGCGCCTTCAAGGCCTTTTTGGCTTGGGACCCCGAGGCTGGCAAAGTGTCGTTCCAGTTTGAGCCGCGGACCAGCAAGTACCCGCCGCGAAAAACCGCTGCCGGTGCGGCTGCCAAGACGCCCGCTGCAGGCAAAACAGCCGCCAAGAAAGCAACCAAAGCCAGCGCGAAAACAGCCAAACCCGTGCGTGAGAAAAAGCCGCGCGCGCCCTCAGCCGGCATGACGCCCAGCCCCGCGTTGGCGGCGGTGATCGGCGCTGAGGCCGTGGCCCGCACCGAGGTGATCAAGAAGCTGTGGGACTACATCAAGGCCCAGGGCCTGCAAGACGCCGCCAACAAGCGTGCCATCAATGCTGACGCCAAGCTCAAGGAAGTGTTTGGCAAGGACCAGGTGACGATGTTTGAACTGGCCGGCATCATCGGCAAGCACCTGAGCTGATCAGGCGCTTGCCTGAAGGCTCAGGCGCCGTTCAGCAGCGACCACACCCGAGGCGGGGTCAGCGGCATTTGCAGATGCGGTGCCTGTTTCGCATGGCCGTTGCGGGCCAGGGCATCGGCGACCGCATTGACCACGGCGGGCGTGGCACCAATGGTGCCGAGTTCGCCCACGCCCTTCACGCCCAGCACGTTGTTCTTGCAGGGGGTGTTTTCGTCCATGTGGGTGACGAACATGCAGGGCATGATGTCGGCATGCGGTACGGCATAGTCCATCAGGCTGCCGGTGACCGGCTGGCCGGTGTCTCGGTCGTACACCACATGCTCGCACAGCGCCTGGCCAATGCCTTGCACCGCGCCACCATCGAGCTGGCCGCGCACAATCATGGGGTTGACCACGCGGCCCACATCGTTGACCGATGAGTAGGCCACCACCTGGGTTTCGCCCGTGTGGGGGTCCACTTCGACTTCGCAGACATGGCAGCCATTGGGCCAGGTCGGGCCACTGGCGGCGGTGGTCGAGTTCAACTCGATGCGCTGCTGAGGCTGGCGTTGGGCAATCTCGCCCAGGGAAATTTTCAGGTCGGTGCCGGCCACCTTGAAGGTGCCAATCTCGTATTGCAGGTCAGCGGCCGAGGCTTCCAGGGCTTCTGCCGCCAGCTCGCGCGCTTTTTCCAGCGTCTTGGCCGAGCCCACGCTGACGGCAGAGCCGCCGGTGAAGAGCGAGCGCGAGCCAGCACTGCCAAAACCGTTGCCGCGGTCGGTGTCGCCCAGCACCACGCGCACTTTGTCCAGCGGCACGTCGAACACGTCCACCACCAGCTGTGCCAGGGTGGTGGCAATGCCTTGGCCCATGGCGTTGACGGCACTGAAGACCTCGATGACGCCGTCGGCCATGACGCGCACGTTGACGTTTTCTTCCAGGGCGTTGCCACCTGTCCATTCCAGGAAGGTGGCAATGCCCAAGCCGCGCCAGCGGCCGCGCGCGGCCGATTCCGCCGCACGCTTTTCAAAGCCTTGCCAATCCGCTTGCTTCACGCCCTGGTTCATCACCGATTCAAAGGCGCCCGTGTCATAGGTTTGGCCCATGGCATTTTTGTAAGGCATTTGGGCTGGCTGAATGAAGTTGCGACGGCGCAGTTCCAGGCGGTCAATGCCGGTTTGACGTGCGGCCTCGTCCATCAGGCGCTCAATGTTGTAAATGGCTTCAGGGCGGCCTGCACCCCGGTAAGCGCCGGTGGGTGCGGTGTTGGTCATGACCGCCGTGAAGTGGAAGTCGATGAGCTGGATGTCGTACACGCTGGTTTGCACCCAGGGGCCGATCATCACCTGAATGGCCACGCCCGTCATGCCGGGGTAGGCGCCGACGTTGGCCTGGTTGTGAATGCGCAGCGCCAGAATTTTGCCGTTGGCGTCCAGCGCCAGCTCACCCTTGCTGACGATGTCGCGGCCATGGGCGCTGGTCAGAAAATCTTCGCTGCGCTCGGCAATCCATTTGACGGGACGCTGAAGTTTGTTGGCGCAGTAGGCCACCACAATGTCTTCTGCGTTGGCGCCGGTTTTCATGCCGAAGCCGCCGCCCACATCGCCCACAATGACACGCACCTTGTCTGCGGGAATGCCCAGCAAGTCGGAGACCTGGGTGCGAATGCCCGAGGGCATCTGGGTGCTCATGCGCACCGTGACGCGGCCTTCGTCGATGTAGGCCAGCACGCTGCGCGGCTCCAGCGTCAGGGCCACCAACCGTTGGTTGGTGATGTCCAACTTGACCACATGGGCGGCTTGGGCAAGCGCGGCTGTGGCCGCATTCGCATCGCCATAACGGGTTTCGGCCACGCGGTTGTCAGGGCTGTCGGAAATCAGCGGGGCATCGGCGGCCAGGGCATCGTCCAAGGTGACAGCGCAAGGCAACTCTTCAAACTCGACCTGCACCGCTTCGGCCGCATCGCGCGCTTGCTGTTCGGTGTCGGCCACCACAGCCACCAGCGCTTCGCCCACAAAGCGCACGCGCTCAGCCGCCAGGATGTGGCGATCGGGTGAGGCCGGCGGGCTGCCGTCGGCACGTTTGAAGTTGACGGGGCGCGCCATGGGCTTGACCCCTTGGGCCTTCAACTCTGCGCCGGTGACCACCAAATGCACGCCCGGCATGGCCTTGGCGGCCGAGGTGTCGATGGACACAATGCGTGCATGGGGGTAAGGGGAGCGCACAAAGGACAGGCGTGTTTGTCCGGGCAGGCTCACGTCATCCGTGTAGACGCCAGCGCCCTTGAGCAATTGTTCATCTTCCAGTCGGCGCACGGCCTGACCACTGCCAAAACGCAAATTCTGTGGATTCACGGTGTCCCCTCAAAACAAATCAGAACTGATGGGCCAGTGTATCGTTCGATGGCAACCCTGCTTGTCACTCAGGTTTGAGGGAAAACCAGAACAACTCAGTGCAGGCGGTGCTGCAGCGGCTCGCGCAAAAAATCGATCAGCAGCTGATCGAAAGCGTCGGGCGCCTCCAAATTCATCAGGTGGCCGATGCCTGCCATTTCAGCGTAACGGCTGCCGGGAATCTTTTCGGCCATCTTTTGCATGACCGACGGTGGTGCGTTGGGGTCTTTTTCCCCCGCAATCAGCAAGGTTGGCACGCCGATCAGCTGCAAGGCCTCTCGTCGGTTGAAGGTCACCAGCGCCTCCAGGGCGCGGCGGTAGGTGCCCGGACTGACCAGCGACATGCAATGCTCGGCCAAGCGCAACCCTTCAGGCAAGGCTTCGGGGCCGGCCATGCCAGGCACCAGGCTGCGGGCCACATCGGCCATGGTTTGGCCGGCGTCCAGGGGGGCTGAGCGCTCCTGCACGAACTGGCGTTGCCATTCGCCATCGGGCTTGCCAAAAGAGCTGGAGGTGCCACACAGCACCAAGCGGCCCACCAGGTCGGGCCGGCGCACAATGACCTCTTGCGCCACCATGCCACCCATGCTGTGGCCCACCAGCGTCAGCGGGGCCTTTCCCGGCGAGGCCAGGGCTTCGATCAGGGCGATGCAGCGCTCGGCCAGTCCTTTGAAGGTGTAGGGCTCGATGGGGGCGCTGTGGCCGTAGCCGGGCATGTCCCAAGCCACCGCCCGAAAACCGGCTTGCGCCAGGGTTTCCAGTTGCGGGGCAAACGCCAGGTGCCCTCCACCGATGCCATGCAGCATCAAAACCGTGGGCCCTGAGCCCAAGGTCGAGTACGTGGGCGTGGTGCTCATGCGACCAGTCGGCCTTGGTCCACCACCGTGTCGCCGTCCAGGGCCAGGGTGCAACCGCGCATGGGCAGGTCAAAGTGCCCCAAGGTGTAGCGCTTGGCAAATTCATTGGCGCCGGTGCTGTACAAAAAATTGCCGGCAAACGCACGCAGCTCGGTGCCATTGAAATCCCGTTTGTCGTAGCCCGCCATGCTGTCCCAGCGCGCGGCCTCGTTCAAGCCATAGCCCACGTGGCTGACGGCATAGGCTTCGCGGTCGCCCCAGGCCGCGATGTAGCTGCGCATCAACTCGGCGTCCACGCTGTCGCCCTCGATGCGGGTGACGTAATCGTTGTCAATGGTCAGCACCACCGGCCGCTCCAAATAGCGCTTGAAGGTCAGGTTGACATCGCCCGGTGCCAGCACCAAGGTGCCGTGGACGCTGCCGGCTTTGGGAAACGCCAGCGCCAGGCCGCCCGGCCAGTGGGTCATGGTGCCGGGGCGCGTGGTGTAGCCCCAATTGCCGCCGACCACGGCGCCTTCCAGGTCGATGCTCAAATCGCTGCCCGCGGCCGAGCGCACATGCATGCGACGTGTTGCGCGCAGGCGTTTGACATGCGCTTTGACCCGCGCCTCGGTGGCCTCGTCGGGCAGCAGGCGCGCCAGCGCCTCGGGGTGCTCATTGCTGACATAGATCACCCGCGCGCCACCCTTCAAGATGGCGGGCAATTCGGGGGCGTGCATCAGTCCTTCGACGGTGCAATCCACGACCAGGGTGCTGCTGGCCAGGGCCTGAACCACCGGGCCGATCTGCTGCAAGGCGGTGGAGGCACCGGTGGAGCGAATCACCGGCGCGCCGCTGGTGGGCACGCTGGTGAGCTGCAGCACAAAAGCTTTGGCTTTCAAACGCGCCGCTGCCAAGCGTGCCAATTCCGGCAGGATGGGCCGGCTTTGGCTTTCACACAGAATGGCCACGGTGTCGCCGGCTTGCACAGCACATCGGCCCAGGACGGTCTCGAAAGCGTCAAGCCAGGCGGGTTCAATTCGTTCTTGCAGCATGAAAAGGGTATCCTTTGGTCAATCCATTATGACAAGCCTTGCATGAACACCCGGCGCACGCACCTCGATTGGCTGGCGATTTCGCTGCTGCTGTTGTGTTGCCTGTTTTGGGGCTGGCAGCAGGTGCTGGTCAAGGCCACCTTGCCCGAAGTGCCGGCGGTGTCTCAAGCGGCTTTGCGTTTCATTGGCTCGGCCTTGACGCTGTGGGTTTGGTGCCGCATCCGCAACATTCCCTTGTGGCAGGCCGATGGCTCGTTGCGGGCGGGGCTGTTGGCAGGCCTGCTCTTCTCGGCCGAATTTGTCTGCATGTACCTTGGGCTGAAGTACACCAGCGCATCACGCCTGACCATTTTTCTGTACACCGCGCCGTTCTGGGTGGCCTTGCTGTTGCCGCTGTGGCTCAAGACCGAGCGCATGCGTCCGCTGCAATGGCTGGGTTTGGGGGTGGCTTTTGTGGCCTCGGCTTTTGCCTTGCGCGATGGCTTGGTGCAGAGCCTGGGGCGCGACATGGCCTGGCTGGGCGACCTGCTGGCCGTGGGGGCGGGCGCTTTTTGGGGTCTCACCACGGTGGTGATACGGACCAGCCGCCTCGCCAGTCTCTCGCCTGAAAAGGTGCTGTTTTACCAGGTCGCCATCAGTGCGCTGGTCTTGCCCTTTGTCGCCTGGGGTTTGGGTGAGCAACCCACGCTGGACATCAGCGGTTTCGCCTGGCTGTCCTTGTTCCTGCAAACCTTTGTGGGTGCTTTTGCCAGTTATTTGACCTGGATGTGGATGCTGTCGCACTACCCGGCCACCAAGATCAGCGTTTTTGTGTTTTTGACGCCGATCTTTGCACTGCTGTTTGGCACCTTGTGGCTGGGTGAGACGCTGACACCGGGCTTGATCGCTGCCTTGACGGGCGTTGCGGTCGGCATTGTGCTGGTGAACCGTAAATAGGCTCAAGCCATCACGGTGGGGTCGGTGTAAACCAGTTCCAGCGGATAGCGCTGGCCTCGCAAATGGTCTTCCATGCACCGCACCACCAGTGGGCTGCGGTGCCGCTCGGCGCTGTCTCGGATTTCCTGGGGCGTGAGCCAGACGGTGCGAACAATGCCCTGGTCCAACTGTTGCCCGGGCAACACATCCCCGAGCTGGCCGCAAAAGGCAAACCGCAGGTAGGTGATGTCTTCGGCGGCATGGCCTGGGCGTGCTGGGCGGTGAAAGCGCGACAGGTAAACCCCCACCAGCTCTGTGGGGCTGAACAGGTGGGTGGTTTCTTCCAAGGCTTCGCGGGCGCAGCCTTGCAAAGGTGATTCACCAGGGTCCAGATGCCCTGCAGGATTGTTCAAGCGCAAACCTTCCGGGGTTTGCTCCTCGACCAACAAATAGCGGCCATCGCGCTCGATGATGGCGGCGACCGTCACACTGGGTTTCCAACGAATTGTCATGGCCTGATTTTGGCAGTCTTCAAGGCTTTGCGGCTCATTTGTTCAAATCAACCAAAACTCATGTAAGCTACAGGTCAGAAAACTTTACCTCAATCAAATTAGGCATGAGCCCCATGCCTGTGACAAGGAGATGATCCATGCTCATTGGCGTGCCCGCCGAAACCATGGCAGGTGAGACCCGCGTTGCGGTCACCCCTGAAACGGTCAAAAAACTCAAAGCGCAGGGCCATACCCTGCGCATCCAGTCGGGTGCTGGCCTGGCGGCCAGCGTCACCGACGAGGCCTACCAAGCTGCCGGCGCTGACATTACCGATGCGGCTGGCGCTTTGGGGGCCGACCTGGTGCTCAAAGTGCGCACCCCTTCCGATGCGGAAATGACCCACATGAAGCCCGGCGCCGCGCTGGTCGGCATGCTCAACCCCTTCGACGCAGAAGGCTTGCAGCGCATGGCGCGTGGTCAGCTGACCAGCTTTGCCCTGGAGGCCGCACCGCGCACCACCCGTGCCCAAAGCATGGACGTGCTGTCCTCTCAGGCCAACATCGCGGGCTACAAGGCCGTGATGATGGCGGCCGACAAGTACCAGCGCTTTTTCCCCATGCTCATGACCGCGGCCGGCACCGTCAAGGCCGCGCGCGTGGTGATTTTGGGCGTCGGCGTGGCCGGCTTGCAGGCCATTGCCACTGCCAAGCGTCTGGGCGCGGTGATCGAGGCCTCCGATGTGCGGCCCAGCGTGAAAGAGCAGGTCGAGTCTTTGGGCGCCAAGTTCATTGACGTGCCCTACGAAACCCAGGAAGAAAAAGAAGCCGCCGAAGGCGTGGGTGGCTATGCCCGCCCCATGCCGCCGAGCTGGCTGGAGCGCCAAAAGGCGGAAGTCGCCAAGCGCGTAGCGCAGGCCGATGTGGTGATCACCACCGCCTTGATTCCAGGCCGTGCTGCGCCAGTGTTGGTGACCGAGGAGATGGTCAAGAGCATGAAGGCCGGCTCGGTGATCGTGGACCTGGCCGCACCGCAAGGCGGCAATTGCCCGCTGACTGAAGCGGGCAAGACCGTGGTCAAGCATGGCGTCACCCTGGTGGGCGAAACCAATTTGCCCGCCCTGGTGGCGGCCGATGCCAGCTCCCTCTACGCGCGCAATGTGCTCGATTTCCTCAAGCTGGTGATCGACAAAGAAGGCGCTTTCAAAGTTGACCTCGAAGATGACATCGTCGCTGCCTGTCTCATGACCCAGGCTGGCGAGGTGAAAAGGAAATAAGCATGGAACTCGTTTCACCCACCCTCACCAACCTGATCATTTTTGTGCTGGCCATCTACGTGGGCTACCACGTGGTCTGGACCGTCACCCCCGCCTTGCACACCCCCTTGATGGCGGTGACCAATGCGGTGTCGGCCATTGTCATTGTGGGTGCCATGCTGGCGGCCGCCTTGACCGAAACCACCTTGGGCAAAACCATGGGCGTGCTGGCGGTCACCCTGGCCGCCGTGAATGTGTTCGGCGGCTTTCTCGTGACGCGACGCATGCTTGAGATGTTCAAGAAGAAAGAGAAAAAAGCACCTGCGGCGCAAGGAGATGCCAAATGAGCATGAACCTTGTCACGTTGCTGTACCTGGTGGCCAGCGTTTGCTTTATCCAGGCTTTGAAGGGCCTGTCTCACCCCACAACGTCCATCCGCGGCAACGTGTTTGGCATGGTGGGCATGACCTTGGCCGTGCTCACCACGGCGGCCCTGATTGTTCAACTCGCGGGCTCTGCCCTGGGTCTGGGATGGGTTTTGTTCGGCTTGCTGGTCGGTGGCGCTGCGGGCGCCATCATGGCCCAGCGTGTGGAAATGACCAAAATGCCCGAACTGGTGGCCTTCATGCACAGCATGATTGGCCTGGCGGCGGTGTTCATCGCCGTGGCGGCCGTGGTCGAGCCACAGGCTTTCCAGATCGTGGCCAAGGCGGGCGACCCGATCCCCGCTGGTAACCGCCTGGAGCTGTTCCTGGGCGCGGCCATTGGTGCCATCACCTTCAGTGGCTCGGTCATTGCCTTTGGCAAGCTGTCGGGCAAGTACAAGTTCCGTCTGTTCCAAGGCGCACCTGTGGTGTTCCAGGGCCAGCACATGATCAACCTGCTGGTTGGCCTGGCCACCGTGGGCCTGGGCCTGGTGTTCATGTTCACCCAAAATTGGGACGCCTTCCTGGTCATGCTGGCGTTGTCCTTCGTGCTGGGTGTGTTGATCATCATCCCCATCGGCGGCGCCGACATGCCGGTGGTGGTGTCCATGCTCAACAGCTACTCGGGCTGGGCCGCGGCGGGCATTGGCTTCTCGCTGAACAACAGCATGTTGATCATTGCCGGCTCGTTGGTGGGCAGCTCGGGCGCGATCCTGAGCTACATCATGTGCAAGGCCATGAACCGCTCTTTCTTCAACGTGATTTTGGGTGGCTTTGGCGGCGAGGCTGGCACCGCTGCCGCAGGCGCGCAACAGCAACGCAACGTCAAGAGCGGCAGCGCCGACGATGCCGCCTTTGTCATGGGCAACGCCGAAACCGTGGTCATCGTGCCGGGCTATGGCCTGGCCGTGGCCCGTGCGCAGCATGCCGTCAAAGAGTTGGCAGCCAAGCTGACCGAAAAAGGCGTCAGCGTGAAATACGCCATCCACCCCGTGGCCGGCCGCATGCCGGGCCACATGAACGTGTTGCTGGCCGAAGCCGAAGTGCCTTACGACCAGGTGTTTGAGATGGAAGACATCAATGGCGAGTTCGGCCAAGTCGACGTGGCCATCATCTTGGGCGCCAACGACGTGGTCAACCCTGCGGCCCACGTCAAGGGCAGCCCGATTTATGGCATGCCGATTCTCGAGGCCTACAAAGCCAAAACCATCATCGTGAACAAGCGTTCCATGGCCGCCGGTTATGCCGGCCTGGACAACGAGTTGTTCTACATGGACAAAACCATGATGGTGTTTGGCGACGCCAAAAAGGTTGTGGAAGACATGGTGAAAGCCATCGAATAAAGCGGCGGGAGGCCCCATGACAGACGACAGACCTTGGTTGAGCGCTTACCCCGAGGGAGTGCCGGCCGATCTGCCGCTTCAAGCCTATCCCTCCCTGGTGGCGCTGATGCGGGAGAGCTTCGATCGCTACGGCGATCGGGTGGCCTACAGCTTTCTCGGCAAAGACTTGCGCTACGCGGCGCTGGACCAGCAAAGCCAGGCCTTGGCGGCCTACTTCCAGTCCCTGGGCCTGGAGCGGGGAGACCGCATTGCCATCATGCTGCCCAATGTGCCGCAGTACCCGGTGGCCGTGGCGGCCATCTTGCGTGCGGGCTTCGTGGTGGTCAACGTCAACCCGCTGTACACCGCGCGCGAACTGGAGCACCAGCTCAAGGATTCCGGCGCCAAAGCCATCGTCATCATCGAAAATTTTGCGGCCACTTTGCAGCAGTGTCTGGCCAATACGCCCTTGCAACATGTGGTGTTGTGCGCCATGGGCGACCGGCTCGGATGGCTCAAGGGCTTGCTGGTCAACCATGTGGTGCGCAACGTCAAAAAAATGGTGCCGCCTTTTGAGCTTCCGCTGGCGGTTCGCTTCAATGAGGCCTTGTCTCTGGGCCAAGGCGCCAAGCTGCAAGAGCCGACCTTGGGGCCGGACGACCTGGCCGTTTTGCAATACACCGGCGGCACCACTGGAGTGTCCAAGGGCGCGGTGCTGTTGCACCGCAACCTGATTGCCAATGTGCTGCAATCCGAGGCTTGGAATGCGCCGGTGATGGCGCGCGTGCCGGCCGATGAGCAGCCTACCTCGGTGTGTGCCTTGCCGCTTTACCATATTTTTGCGTTCACGGTGAACATGATGCTGTCCATGCGCACGGGGGGCAAAAACATCCTGATCCCCAACCCGCGTGACATTCCCGCGGTGTTGAAAGAGCTGTCCAAGCACACCTTCCACAGCTTCCCCGCAGTCAACACCCTGTTCAACGCGCTGGCCAACCACCCTGATTTTGGCCGGGTCAACTGGTCCAACCTGAAGGTCTCGGTGGGCGGGGGCATGGCGGTTCAGGCCGCCGTGGCCAAGCAGTGGCTGGAGAAAACGGGCTGCCCTGTGTGCGAAGGCTATGGCTTGTCCGAAACCAGCCCCTCGGCCAGTTGCAACCCCACCGACAGCACCGAGTTCAGTGGCACCATTGGCGTGCCGTTGCCGAACACGCGCCTCAAAATCATTGACGACGATGGCCATGAGGTGCCCCTCGGACAACCGGGTGAAATCGCCATTCAGGGCCCGCAAGTCATGGCCGGCTACTGGCAGCGGCCCGATGAAACCGCCAAGGTGATGCTGCCTGACGGCTGGTTCAAGTCAGGTGACATCGGCATCATGGACGCCCGTGGCTACTTCAAGATCGTGGACCGCAAGAAGGACATGATCTTGGTCAGTGGCTTCAATGTGTACCCCAACGAGGTCGAGGACGTGGTGGCCTCCTTGCCGGGCGTGCTGGAGTGCGCCGTGATTGGCGTCCCCGACGACAAGTCGGGGGAGGCGGTGAAGCTGGTGGTTGTCAAAAAAGACCCGGCCCTCACCGAAACCCAGGTGAGAGAGCATTGCAAAATCAACCTCACCGGGTACAAGCAGCCCAAGCTGATCGAGTTCCGCGCAGACCTGCCCAAAACACCCGTTGGCAAAATACTGCGTCGTGAGCTGCGTGACAAAAAATAACCCATCGTTGCCAAGAGGCGAGTCATGACCACGGCGATTGTCAGCGCCATGCAGGAGGAACTGTCAGCGGTTCTGCCCCTGCTGCAGGCGAAACCTGAGGAAGTGGCCGGGCGCACCTTTTGGCGTGGGGTTTGTCATGGCGAGCCGGTCGTGGCTGTTTTGTCGCGCATTGGCAAAGTGGCGGCAGCCACCACGGCCACTACCTTGATCGAGCGCTTCGGTGTGTCGCGCATCGTCTTCACAGGGGTGGCCGGCGGCTTGTCCCCGCAGGTGCGCGTGGGCGATGTGGTGGTGGCCAATGAATTTTTGCAGCATGACCTGGATGCCTCGCCGCTCTTTCCGCGTTACGAAGTGCCTTTGTATGGCCGTGCCCAATTTTCAGTCGATGCGGCCTTGACCGCTTCGCTGCTGGTGGCCGCCCAGCAAGCGCTGCCTCGTTTGCTGGCGCAATTGCCCATGACTTCCAGGCTGGGTTTGCCGCTGGACCAGGCGCGTGTGCTGTCGGGCTTGGTGGTCAGTGGCGACCGCTTCGTGTCCAGCCATGCCGAAAGCCAAGACTTGCAGCAGCGACTGCCCGCAGCCTTGGCGGTAGAAATGGAAGGCGCGGCGATGGCTCAGGTCTGCCATGACTACCAAGTGCCATTTGCCGCCGTGCGCATCATCTCCGATCGCGCGGACGATGATGCCACCATCGACTTTTTGCATTTCATTCGCGAGATTGCCGCGCGTTACAGCGCCGAGGTGATGAGCGCCTTGTTGCAACACTTGGCCGCACGGCGGCCCTGAACCGGGCTTACTTCAGCCAGCCGCGCTTGCGGAAATACCACATGGGCACCAGGGCGCTGGCGACCATCAGGGCCAGGGCCATGGGGTAGCCCCAAGTTTGGCTCAGTTCGGGCATGAACTGAAAGTTCATGCCGTAGATGCTGGCGATCAAGGTCGGGGGCAGCAAGGCCACGCTGGCCACCGAGAAGATCTTGATGATCTTGTTCTGGTTGATGTTGATGAAGCCCACGGTGGCGTCCATCAAGAAGTTGATTTTGTCGAACAAAAACGCGGTGTGGCTGTCCAGCGACTCGATGTCGCGCAGAATTTGCCGGGCCTCTTCAAACTGTTCGGCATTCAGCATGCGCGAGCGCATCATGAAGCTGACCGCACGCCGCGTGTCCATCACATTACGACGGATGCGGCCATTCAAGTCTTCCTGGCGCGCAATGGCGCCCAGCACTTCGCCGGCCAGGGCGTCGGTGACATCGCCCGAGAGCACCATCTTGCCGGCCACTTCCAGCTGGTCGTAGATGTTCTCCAGCGTGTCGGCCGAATATTCGGCGTCGGCATCGAAGAGTTTGAGCAAAACTTCCTTGGCGTCTTCAATCAAGCCGGGCGCGCGGCGCGCGCGCAAGCGCAAGAGTCGAAACACCGGCACGTCTTCGTCGTGTATGGAAAACAGCACGCCCCGGCTTTTCAGGTCCTGGTTGTGCTGGTTCAAGATGAAGGCCACGCGCACGGTGCGGGGCGCATCTTCGTCGGCGATCAAAAAGTCGCTGCGGATGTGCAACTCGCCGTTGTCTTCTTCATAGAAGCGCGCCGATTCCTCGATGTCCTCGTCCATCGCGTCTTCGGGGATCTGCAAGCCGTAGTACTGCTTGACCCAGCGCTTTTCTTCCAGGGTGGGGGCTTCCAAGTCCACCCAGATCGGCTGGAATTTGGAGAGTTCTTCCAGGGATTCAATTTCTTCCTGGAACAGGCGGCCGTTGGCCAGCGTGAAAATATTGAGCATGGCAATTGTGGTGGGGTGTCACCATCATTCGAAAGGGTTCAGGGGCGAGAGCTTTCGAATCCGGGTGGCGCCAATTGCCTGGGGGACCCGAAAGCTACCGACTAGGGTAGGTTTCCAAGGAGTCATCTCCGCTGTTTGTGCAGCTCGCATTATGGCATCGGCATAGGCGGGCAGCCAAGCAAAATGTTTGTGCGCCACAGAGTTGCTTTTCTGGGGCAGTGGGCGCATAGTGAAAGCGTGGGCGCAAGCCGAAATGAATCAGGTCGGCGCTCGCAGACAACGCAAAACGAAAGCCATAAGGAGGCGCGCTATGAATCTGACGATCAGTGGTCACCATTTGGAAGTCACACCTGCCTTGCGCAGCTATGTGACTCAAAAACTCGACCGGGTCATTCGCCACTTTGACCAAGTGGTTGACGTCAAAGTTCTGCTGACCGTTGAAAAACAAAAGGAGAAAGACAAAAGGCAGCGCGCAGAATGCAATATTCATGTGAAAGGCAACGACATGTTCGCCGAAAGCGCCCATGAAGACCTTTATGCCGCTGTGGATGATCTGGTCGACAAGCTGGACCGCCAGGTGGTGCGCCACAAAGACCGCTTGCAAGACCATCACCACGCCACCGCCAAGCGCGCGATGTGAGGGAGGCCCTTCGCGCAAGCCGCCTTCGGGCGGCTTTTTTGATGCCGAAAAGCAAAAAAGAATCGTTTTTTCCTAATTGATCGGTGTTTCAATACACCGCTGGCGGGTGCATAATCAGCCGCTCATCATGAATCGACTTGCCGCCATCTTGCCGCCTGCCCATGTTCTTGTGGGCGTGGAGGTCACCAGCAAAAAACGTGCTTTTGAAGAAGCCGGCTTGCTGTTTGAGAGCTTGCATGGCCTGAACCGGGCCTTGGTCGCAGACAGCTTGTTTGCCCGCGAGCGACTGGGCTCCACCGGCTTGGGCCATGGCGTCGCCATCCCGCATGGCCGCATCAAAGGGTTGAAGTCGCCCATGGCCGCGGTGTTTCAACTGGACCAGCACATTGGCTTCGATGCCCCCGATGAAGCCCCGGTGGCGTTGCTCATTTTTTTGCTGGTGCCCGAGGCCTCAACCCAAAAGCACCTGGAAATTTTGTCCGAAATCGCTGAGTTGCTAAGTGACACGGCCCTGCGCGAAAAGCTCAAAGCTTGCACCGACGCACAGGTGTTGCACGCCACCATCGCCACCTGGAATTCCGCTCAAACCGCCTGAAGGCGGCTGACCAAGGAGAGGCTCGAACGTGAAACCGACCGTTGTCAGCGCCGAGGTTCTGTTCGAAGATTTCCGCCAAAAACTGCGCTGGGAGTGGGTGGCTGGCTTGGGGGCCTCCGAGCGCCGATTTGACGAAGTGGCGGTCCGTGCCGCCCGCTCGGGTGCCGATTTGGTGGGTTACCTCAACTACATTCACCCTTACCGCCTGCAATTGCTTGGCGAGCGGGAAATTCGCTACCTGACCAATGCCACACCGGAAGACTGTGCGCGTCGCATTGCCCGCATTGTGACGCTGGAGCCGCCGGTGCTGGTGCTGGCCGATGGCCAGCCAGCGCCGGACGCCCTGGTCTCGCTGTGCGAGCGCGCCCAAATCCCCCTGTTTTCCACCCAGGAGTCGTCGGCCTTTGTCATCGACTTGCTGCGGGCTTACCTGTCCAAGCACTTTGCCGACCGCACCTCCATGCATGGCGTGTTCATGGACATTTTGGGCCTGGGGGTGATGATCACCGGCGAGTCCGGCCTGGGCAAGAGCGAGCTGGGCTTGGAGCTGATTTCCCGCGGCAATGGGTTGGTGGCCGACGATGCCGTCGATTTGTACCGCATCAACCAGACCACCATCGAAGGGCGTTGCCCCGAGCTGCTGCAAAACCTGTTGGAAGTGCGCGGCATTGGCCTGCTGGACATTCGGGCCATTTTTGGCGAAACCGCCGTGCGACGCAAAATGCGCCTCAAGCTGATCGTGCACCTGGTGCGGCGCGAAACCCTGGAACGCGACTATGAGCGCTTGCCGCATGAGCCGCTGACGCAGGACGTGCTGGGCATCCCGGTTCGCAAAGTGGTGATTCAGGTGGTGGCCGGTCGCAACATTGCCGTGTTGGTCGAGGCCGCGGTGCGCAACACCATTTTGCAATTGCGCGGCATCAACACCTACGATGATTTCGTGGAGCGGCATCGCCGCGCCATGGAACAGCACTGAGGCGTGTCAGCCCGCCGCGCGGTGGGGGCAATTTTTTTGGCGGCAATGCGCGTACAAGCTGAGGGCATGGTCTACCAGCTCAAACCCCTTGGCTTTGGCAATGCGCTGTTGGCGTGACTCGATTTCTGGGTCGAAAAACTCTTCAACACGACCACAGTCCATGCACACCAAGTGGTCGTGGTGCTGGCCCTCATCCAGCTCATAAATGGCTTTGCCGCCCTCAAAATTGTTGCGGGTCAGGATGCCCGCTTGCTCAAACTGCGTGAGCACCCGGTAAACGGTGGCCAAGCCAATGTCGATGCGCTCTTCCAGGGCCCGGCGGTAGACATCCTCGGCCGTCATGTGGCGGTTCGGGCCGCGCTGGAACATCTCCAGGATTTTCAGGCGCGGCAGTGTCGCCTTCAGGCCTGTGCTCTTGAGGTCGTCAATCGAAGGCATGTCACACTTTCTGTCGCAGGAAGGGGCGGCGCAAGAGGGGGCTGACCGCTACAATTCGCAGATCATAGCCTTTGCCCATTGGAACCCATGACTGCTCGCCCCCACACGCTCAAAACAGGCTGCGTGGCCGCTTGCGCCAGCCTGCTGGTGGCTTGCTCGACGGTGGACAAGCCCGTAGAAAAAATGGCCAGCCTGTTCACGCCTTACCGCGTGGAGCTGATCCAAGGCAATGTGGTGACGCGTGAGCAACTGTCTATCCTGCGTCCTGGTTTTACCCGCCAGCAAGTCAGGGACATTTTGGGCACGCCCCTGATTTCCAGCGTGTTTCATGCCGACCGCTGGGATTACGCCTTCACCATCAAGCGCCAGGGAGCGCAACCGCAACAGCGAAAGCTTTCGGTGTTTTTTCAAAACAATGTGCTGACCCGCGTGGAGGCTGACGAGATGCCCAGTGAGGCCGAGTTCGCCGCCGGCATTGATGTCCGAAAGACTGGGGCAACCAAGGTGCCTCGCTTGGAAGCGACTGCTCAAGAGTTGCAGGCCTTCAAGCCCGCCCAAACGCCAGAACCTGCCTTGCCCTTTGCCCCCGCCTCCATGGACTATCCGCCGCTGGAAAGTCCGGTCCGCTGATTCCGGAGATTTTTCATGAGCTCACCTCTTCGTATTGCCATCGCTGGCGCCAGTGGCCGCATGGGCCACATGCTGATCGAGGCCGTTCGCAGCGATCCGGCTTGTGTGTTGGCGGGTGCGCTGGACATTCAAGGCAGCCCTGCTTTAGGGCAGGACGCCAGCGCCTTTCTCGGCCATGCCAGCGGGGTGCCGATTCAGTCTGACCTGCGCGCCGGCCTGGCGCAAGCGCAATGCCTGATTGACTTCACCCGCCCCGAGGGCACGATGGCGCACTTGGCCATCTGTCGCGAGCTCGGTGTGCGCATGGTGATTGGCACCACGGGCTTCAGCGATGCGCAAAAAGCGCAGATCGCCGAGGCAGCCAAAGACATTGCCATTGTCATGGCGCCCAACATGAGCGTGGGCGTGAACGTCACGCTCAAGTTGCTCGAAATGGCGGCCAAGGCCTTGGCCACCGGTTACGACATTGAGATCATCGAAGCGCACCATCGCCACAAGGTGGATGCGCCCTCGGGCACGGCGCTCAAAATGGGCGAGGTCATTGCCGACGCCATCGGCCGTGACCTGAAGACCTGCGCGGTCTACGCTCGCGAGGGCCACACCGGCGAGCGTGAGCCGTCCACCATCGGTTTTTCCACCATTCGCGGCGGCGACATTGTGGGCGACCACACGGTCTTGTTTGCGGGCACTGGCGAGCGCATTGAAGTGACCCACAAGTCTTCCAGCCGCAGCACTTACGCCCAAGGCAGCCTGCGCGCCGCGCATTTCCTGGCCCAGCAACCTCACGGCCTGTTCGACATGTTCGATGTGCTGGGCCTTCGCTGAACCTTTGTTTCAGGATTTCCCGGGCGCACATTGACGCGCTCAGGAGGTTCTGGCGAGACACTCTATGCAAGAAAAATTCAACCCCAATGAGATTGAGCGTGCCGTGCAGACTGCGTGGTCGGCACGCGATGCCTACCGCGTCACCGAGGATGCCAGCAAGAAGAAGTTCTATGCCTGCTCCATGCTGCCTTACCCCAGCGGCAAGTTGCACATGGGGCATGTGCGCAACTACACCATCAACGACATGCTCACGCGCCACCTGCGCATGAAAGGCTACAACGTCCTCATGCCCATGGGCTGGGACGCGTTTGGTTTGCCCGCCGAAAACGCAGCGCTGAAGAACGGCGTGCCACCTGCCAAGTGGACCTACGAAAACATTGCCTACATGAAAAAGCAGATGCAGGCGATGGGATTGGCCATTGACTGGTCACGCGAAGTGGCCACCTGCGATGCCAGCTACTACAAATGGAACCAGTGGCTGTTCCTGAAGATGCTGGAAAAGGGCGTCGCCTACCGCAAGACCCAAATCGTCAACTGGGATCCGGTGGACCAAACCGTGCTGGCCAACGAACAGGTCATTGATGGCAAGGGCTGGCGCACCGGCGCCGTGGTTGAAAAACGTGAAATTCCGGGCTACTACCTGAAGATCACCGACTACGCAGAAGAGCTGCTGTCCTTCGTGACCGGCGACAAGATGCCGGGGTGGCCCGAGCGCGTCAAGCTGATGCAGGAAAACTGGATTGGCAAAAGCGAGGGCGTGCGCTTTGCCTTCACCCACGACATCCGCGATGCCCAAGGCGGCTTGATTGGTGACGGCCGCATGTACGTCTTCACCACCCGCCCCGACACCATCATGGGCGTGACCTTTTGCGCCGTGGCACCCGAGCACCCCTTGGCCACCCAAGCAGCCTTGTCACAGCCCAAACTGGCCGCTTTCATTGAAGAATGCAAAAAGGGTGGCACCACCGAAGCCGAGCTGGCCCTGAAAGAAAAAGAAGGCATGCCCACGGGCTTGCAGGTGACCCACCCCCTGACGGGCCAAAAGGTCGATGTGTGGGTGGGCAACTATGTGCTCATGACCTATGGCGATGGCGCTGTCATGGGCGTGCCCGCGCACGACGAGCGCGACTTTGCATTTGCCCTCAAATACCAGTTGCCCATTCAGCAAGTGGTGTCGGTGTCGGATGCCAACGGGCCGCGCGCTTTCGACGCCACCCAGTGGCAGGACTGGTATGCGGAAAAAGGCGCCGGCGTGGCGGTCCATTCCGGCCCCTACGACGGCAAGGTCTTCAAAGTCTGCGTCAATGCGGTCGCCGCAGACTTGGCCGCCAAAGGCCTGGGCGAAAAGAAAACCACATGGCGCTTGCGCGATTGGGGCATTTCTCGCCAACGCTATTGGGGCACCCCCATCCCCATCATCCATTGCGATGAGCACGGCGCTGTGCCGGTGCCCGAAAAAGACTTGCCGGTGGTGTTGCCGCAAGATTGCATTCCCGATGGCTCGGGCAACCCGCTGAACAGGCACGAAGGCTTTCACCATGGCGTGACCTGCCCGGTGTGCGGCAAGCCGGCGCGCCGTGAAACCGACACCATGGACACCTTTGTGGATTCGTCCTGGTATTTCATGCGCTATTGCGACCCCACCAACGATGCCAAGATGGTGGCAGAGGGGGCCCAGTACTGGATGCCCATGGACCAGTACATTGGCGGCATTGAGCACGCCATTCTTCACCTGTTGTACGCGCGCTTCTGGACCAAGGTGATGCGCGACCTCGGCCTGGTGAAAGTGGACGAGCCCTTCACCCGCTTGCTCACGCAAGGCATGGTGCTGAACCACATTTACTCGCGCAAAGGCGAGAAGGGCGGCATCGAATACTTCTGGCCCCATGAGGTGGAAGACCAGCACGATGACAGCGGCAAAGTCACGGGCGCGCGCCTGAAGGAAGCCAAAGGCGATCTGCCGGCCGGCACCCTGGTGACCTACGAAGGCGTGGGCACCATGAGCAAGAGCAAAAACAACGGCGTCGACCCGCAAGACCTGATTGAAAAATACGGCGCCGACACCGCACGCCTGTACACCATGTTCACCGCCCCACCCGAGGCCACGCTGGAGTGGAACGACTCGGCGGTGGAGGGCAGCTCGCGCTTCTTGCGACGGGTGTGGAACTTTGCCGCCCGCCACCAGGAAGCCGTTCGCCAAGCCACGGCCAGCGACTTGTCCTCGGCTTCGCTGGGCGCTTCGGCACAGGCTTTGCGCCGAGAAGTGCATTTGGTGCTCAAGCAAGTCAGCTATGACTACGAGCGCATGCAATACAACACCGTGGTATCGGGCTGCATGAAGTTGCTCAACGTGCTCGAAGACTTCAAGCCCGATGGCAGTGCCGGCGATAGCGCTGTGCTGTGCGAGGGCGTGTCCCTGCTCACGCGCATGCTCTACCCGGTGTGCCCGCACATCACCGATGCGATTTGGGTAGACCTGGGCTTTGAGCAGGCGGTCGGCCACTTGCTGGATGCGCCTTGGCCGCAGGTCGACGAAAAAGCGCTGCAACGCGATGAAATCGAGCTCATGCTACAGGTCAATGGCAAGCTGCGTGGCGCGATTCTGGTGCCCGCCAACGCCAGCAAGGACGACATTGAGCAACTGGCCATCGCCAGCGAACCGTTCCAAAAGCAAGCCCAAGGTGCCGCCCCCAAAAAGGTGATTGTGGTGCCCGGCCGCCTGGTGAATTTGGTGCTCTGAATATGCGTGCCGCACTGCGCCGCCGATCATTGCTGGGGACAGGTTCCCTGGCGTTGCTGTTGGCGGGCTGTGGCTTCGAGTTGCGCAAGCCCCCCAGCTTCGCTTTTGCGTCCATTTACCTGGCGGTGCCGCCCATGTCGCAGCTGGGCCTGGAGTTACAGCGCGCGTTGGCGGCTTCGGGCGGCGTGAGCCTGGTCACCGATCAGCGCCAAGTGGAGCGTGCCGACCTGGTGTTTGAGTTGTTGCAAGAGCTGCGCGAGAAAGTGGTGTTGGGCCGAACCTCCACAGGTGCCGTCCGTGAATACCAGTTGCGCATACGCCTGCGCTTCAAAGTGCGCAACCGCCAGGGGATTGAAAGAATTCCCGACACCGAGTTGGTGCAGCAGCGCGACATCAGCTACAGCGAAAGCTTTGCGCTGGCCAAGGAAGCCGAAGAAGACTTGCTGTACCGCAACATGCAAACCGACTTGGTCCGCCAAATTCTGCGCCGGCTGGCGGCCTTGCGCGACATCTGAGGGCCCACCATGCAAGTTGCCACGGCTCAGCTTGAAGCTCATCTGGCCAAGGGCCTGCGCAGCCTCTACACCCTGCATGGCGATGAAGCCTTGTTGGTGCAAGAGGCGGCTGACCTGATTCGTGCGACCGCCCGGGCACAGGGTTACACCGAGCGCAGCGTGTTCACTGTGGCCGGCGCCCATTTTGATTGGGGTGAGGTTTTGGCAGCAGGCGGTTCGATGAGCCTTTTTGCTGATCGCCAGATGGTGGAGGTCCGCATACCTTCTGGCAAGCCAGGCAAGGACGGCAGCGCCGCCCTGCAACAACTGGCGGACGCGGCCCGTGGCAACGACAGCGTGCTCACCCTGGTGCTGTTGCCGCGACTGGACAAAGCGACGCGATCCAGCGCCTGGTTTGCCGCATTGGATGGGCAAGGCGTGAGCTTGCAGATCGACAGCGTGGAGCGCCAGGCCCTGCCGCCGTGGATTGCGCAGCGCTTGTCGCAGCAACAGCAACGCGTGTTGCCCGGCGAAGAAGGACAGCGCACGCTGCAATTTTTTGCCGATCGGGTGGAGGGCAACCTGCTGGCCGCCCACCAGGAGATCCAAAAACTGGGCCTGCTGTATCCCGCCGGGGAGTTGAGCTTCGAGCAAGTGGAGTCCGCGGTGCTCAATGTGGCGCGCTACGACGTGTTCAAGCTCTCCGAAGCCGTGTTGGCAGGCAATGCCCCCCGTGTGCAACGCATGCTGGACGGCTTGCAGGCAGAGGGCGAATCGGAAGTGCTGGTGCACTACACCTTGGCCGAAGACATTCGCGCCTTGAAGCGTGTCAAAGACGCCGTGAGTCTGGGGCAGCCCTTGCCCATGGCCATGCGTGAGCAACGCGTTTGGGGCCTGAAAGAGCGCTTGTTCGAGCGCGTGCTGCCGCGGCTGACCCCCATGGCTTTGGACAACCTGTTGCATGCAGCCCACACCGTGGATGGCCTGGTCAAAGGCCTCAAAGCCCCCGATTGGCCGGTCGACAACTGGCAGGCCTTGCACCGATTGGCCATGATGTTGTGCCGCGCCTGCGCACAGTCTGCGAAAATCACGCCATGAATGCCACCCACACCGCCGAATTGATGCGCGTCCTGGGCTCCCAAGCCAAGGCGGCCTCGGCCGCCATGGCCAAAGCTTCCACGGCCCAGAAAAACCTGGCCCTGCGCCAGCTGGCCCAGTCGTTGCGCGCGCAAACCCAGGCCTTGCAAGACGCCAACGCGCTCGACCTGAACCGCGCCCGCGCGGCGGGCTTGGCCGAACCCATGGTGGACCGACTCAAGCTCACGCCCAGAGTGATCGAAACCTGTGCGCTGGGCTGCGAGCAATTGGCCGCCATGCCCGATGTGATTGGCGAAATTCTGGGCATGCGCCAGCAGCCCAGCGGCATCCGCGTGGGCCAGATGCGCGTGCCCATTGGCGTTTTCGGCATGATTTTCGAGAGCCGGCCCAATGTCACCATTGAGGCGGCCTCGCTCTCCATCAAGAGCGGCAACGCCTGCATTTTGCGGGGCGGTTCGGAAGCCATCGACTCCAACAAGGCCTTGGCGCAGCTGGTTCGCCAGGCGCTGGCGGACAGCGGCCTGCCCCAGGATGCGGTGCAGTTGGTGCCCACCACCGACCGCGAAGCGGTGGGCCAGTTGATCGCCATGCCGGAGTTTGTCGACGTCATCATTCCGCGCGGCGGCAAGGGCTTGATCGAGCGCATCAGCCGCGATGCCAAAGTGCCCGTCATCAAGCACCTGGATGGCAATTGCCACACCTATGTGGACGATCCCTGTGACCTGGACATGGCGGTGCGCGTGGCCGACAACGCCAAGACGCAAAAGTACAGCCCCTGCAATGCCAGCGAGGGCTTGCTGGTGGCGCGGGCCGTGGCAGCCGAGTTTCTGCCCCGCATGGCCGCGGTGTATGCCGCCAAAGGGGTTGAAATGCGTTGCTGCCCAGAGGCCTTGGCCTGGGTGTCGGCTGTGCCCGGTGCCCATGCAGTGGCCGCCACCGAGCAAGATTGGTACGAGGAATACCTGGCGCCCATCATCAGCATCAAGGTGGTCGCCGGCGTGGATGAGGCCATTGCGCACATCAATCATTACGCCAGTCACCACACCGACGCCATTTTGACCACCGACCACACACATGCGCAGAAGTTTTTGCGCGAGGTAGACTCCTCGAGCGTCATGGTCAATGCGAGCACTCGCTTCGCAGACGGCTTTGAATATGGCTTGGGCGCGGAAATAGGCATTTCGACTGACAAATTCCATGCCCGCGGGCCCGTGGGCATTGAAGGCCTGACCTCCCTCAAGTACGTGGTCTTGGGGCAGGGCGAAATTCGCAGCTGAGTCTGCGGCACAACAGTTCGGGTGTTGATCCTGCCGTGAGCGCCCCAAAGTCCTAAAATCCATCCGACTGAAGCGAAGGCCACCATGGTTCCCCATCTCATCACTGCCTTGACTGGCCCCATCAACGAGCTCGAGCAGCGCATTCTCGATTCCATGCCCGCCATTGAGCGCTGGTTCCGTTTGGAATGGATGGAGCACACCCCGCCGTTTTACACCTCGGTGGACATTCGCAATGCGGGCTTCAAGCTCGCGCCGGTCGATACCAACTTGTACCCGGGCGGTTGGAACAACCTGACCCCTGAGATGCTGCCCCTGGCGGTGCAGGCCGCGATGGCGGCCATCGAAAAGATTTGTCCCGAAGCCCGCAACCTGCTGGTGATTCCGGAAAACCACACCCGCAACACCTTTTACCTGTCCAATGTGGCGCAATTGCAGCGCATTTTTCAGATGGCCGGGCTGAATGTGCGCATTGGCTCCATCAACCCCGAGGTCAAGGAAAACCTGATAGTTGACTTGCCCAATGGCGACAAAGTCACCCTGGAGCCGGTGATCCGCAGCAAGCGTCGGCTGGGTTTGAAAGACTTCGATCCCTGCACCATTTTGCTCAACAACGACCTCAGCGCCGGTATTCCCGGCATTCTGGAAGACTTGCATGAGCAGTATTTGTTGCCGCCCCTGCATGCTGGCTGGAGCGTTCGCCGAAAAAGCCAGCACTTTGACAGCTATGAGGAGGTCGCCAAACGCTTTGGCAAGTTGCTGGGCATCGACCCTTGGCTGATCAACCCCATGTTTGGCAAATGCGGCGAGGTCAATTTCGCCGAAGGCACGGGCATGGATTGCTTGCGCAGCAATGTGGACGCCTTGCTCACCAAAATTCGCCGCAAATACAAAGAGTACGGCATTCAGGAGAAGCCCTTTGTCGTCGTGAAAGCCGACAATGGCACTTACGGCATGGGCATCATGACGGTGCGCGATGTCAAAGACCTGGATGTGCTGAACCGCAAGACCCGCAACAAGATGAGTGTCATCAAAGACGGGATGGAGGTCAGCGAAGTCATCATTCAAGAAGGTGTGCTCACCAATGAGCGCATCAACGATGCCGTCGCTGAACCGGTGGTCTACATGATGGACCGCTATGTGGTCGGTGGTTTCTACCGTGTTCATGCAGAACGCGGTATCGATGAAAATTTGAATGCGCCAGGCGCCAGCTTTGTCCCCTTGGCGTTTGAGCAAAGTGCGCACACCCCGCAACCCGGGGTCAAGGCAGGGGCCAGTGCGCCCAACCGTTTTTACATGTACGGCGTCATTGGCCGATTGGCCATGCTGGCGGCCAGCTACGAGCTGGAAGCCACCGACCCTGACGCTGAAATCTACGACTGACTTTCATTCACACCATGCAGCACTCTAAATCTTCCCTGGCTGGACTGACGCTGGGAGCCATCGGCGTTGTCTACGGTGACATCGGAACCAGCGTGCTGTATGCCTTGAAAGAGGTGTTTGGCTCAGGCCATGTGCCCTTCACGCCAGACAATGTCTACGGCATCCTTTCGATATTTTTCTGGACCCTGACCACCATCGTCTCCATCAAGTATGTGAGCTTGGTGCTGCGGGCAGACAACAATGGCGAAGGTGGCCTGGTGGCGATGCTGGCGCTGGCGTCTTCGTCGGTGCGCGACAAGCCGCGCTTGCGCAGCGTCTTGCTGGTGGTGGGGATTTTTGGCACCTGCCTGTTTTATGGGGACGGCGTCATCACGCCTGCCATTTCGGTGCTGTCTGCGGTCGAAGGCCTGGAGGTGGTCTCACCCGCTTTCGTGAAATTTGTGATTCCCCTGACGCTGGTCATTTTGTTTTGTTTGTTTGCGGTGCAAAAACGCGGCACCGGCGGCATTGGCAAATTTTTTGGCCCCATCACCCTGGTGTGGTTTGCCGCCATTTCCGTGCTGGGCGTCTACCACATCGCTTCGCAGCCCGCGATTTTGTGGGCCATCAGCCCGCACTATGCCGTGCAGTTCATCGTCAATGAGCCGGGCATCACCTTCATCATCCTGGGCGCCGTGGTGCTGTGCGTCACCGGCGGCGAGGCCTTGTATGCGGACATGGGCCATTTTGGCAAAAAGCCGATTCGCCTGGCCTGGTTTGCCGTCGTCATGCCTTCCCTGACGCTGAACTATTTTGGCCAGGGCGCTTTGCTGTTGAATGAGCCCGAGGCCGTGAAGAACCCCTTCTTCATGATGGCGCCCGATTGGGCCTTGTTGCCCCTGGTGATCTTGGCCACGGCGGCCACGGTGATTGCCTCGCAAGCCCTGATTTCAGGCGCCTTCAGCGTCACCAAGCAGGTGATTCAGCTGGGCTTCTTGCCGCGCCTGCAAATTCAGCACACCAGTGTGCGTGACACCGGCCAAATCTACATTCCGTTTGTGAACTGGGGCTTGTTCGGCGCGATTGTGTTGGCGGTGGTGATGTTCAAGTCCTCCAGCAACCTGGCGGCCGCCTATGGCATTGCGGTGTGCACCGACATGCTGATCACGACCGTGCTGACGTTCTATGTGATCCGCTACAGCTGGCGCTATCCCCTGTGGCTGTGCATCTCGGCCACCGGCATCTTCTTTGTGGTGGATTTCGCCTTCTGGGCGTCCAACCTGATGAAGCTGGCCGATGGGGGGTGGTTCCCCTTGGTGATTGGCGGCATCATCCTCACCTTCATGCTGACCTGGCGCGACGGCCGCGAGTTGCTCAATGAGAAGCACCGTGAAGACGCGCTCGACCTGAAATCTTTTCTCGATGCCGTCTTCATCGCGCCACCCGTGCGCGTGGATGGCACGGCCGTCTTTTTGACCACAGACACCGGCGTCGTGCCCAACGCCATGCTGCACAACCTCAAGCACAACAAGGTGCTGCATGCGCACAATTTGTTTGTCACCGTGCGCAGCCATGAAGTTCCGTGGGTTGGCCTGGACAAACGACTGCAGGTCGAGCAGTTGGGCCATGATTGCTGGCAAGTGGTGATCAATTACGGCTTCAAGAACGACCCTGATGTGCCGGGCGCGCTGACCCAACTCAAAGGCCACGGTTGCCCGGTGGACCCGATGAGCACCAGCTATTTCTTGTCACGCGACAGCATTGTGCCCACCGTGGGCGGTGGCATGGCCACCTGGCGCGAAAAACTGTTTGCCCAGATGCACTTGAACGCCAGTGCGGCCGCCGACTTTTTGAACTTGCCCAGCAACTCCGTGGTGGAGATGGGCAGCAAGATCGAGATCTGAATGAAACTGCTGTTTGTCGCGGACCCGCTGCACACCTTCAAGATCTACAAGGACACCACCTTCGCCATGATGCGCGAGGCGCAGCGCCGGGGCCACACGGTCTTTGCCTGTGAGCCGCAAGACATCACCTGGGTCAGTGGCAGCCAAGTGAGTGCCCCCTTGCGCCAGATTCAGTTGACCGGTGCGCCTGAGCGCTGGTTCGAAGAGGTGGCTCGCACAGACCAGGCCTTGCACACGATGGACGCCATCGTGATGCGCAAAGACCCGCCGTTCGACAGCGAATATTTTTACGCCACCCATCTGCTGGAACAAGCCGAACGCGAGGGCGCGCGCGTGTTCAACAAGCCGCGCGCCTTGCGCGACCATCCTGAAAAGCTGGCCATTTTGGAGTTTGCCAACTTCATCAGCCCCACGCTGGTGACGCGCGATGCGCAAGCCATCCGCGCCTTCCATTCCGAGCACCGCGACATCATCCTCAAGCCGCTGGACGGCATGGGCGGCATGGGCATTTTTCGCGTCAAAGACGATGCACTCAATTTGGGCGGCATCATCGAAACCCTGAACCGTGACGGCGCCCAAACCGTGATGGTGCAAAAGTTCATTCCAGCCATCGCGCAAGGCGACAAACGCGTGCTGGTCATCGGCGGCAAACCCGTGCCTTACTGTTTGGCACGCATTCCGCAAGGCGGTGAAGTGCGTGGCAATTTGGCGGCCGGCGGCAAGGGTGTGGCCCAAGCCTTGTCAGCGCGTGACCGCGAGATTGCAGAGGCTTTGGGCCCCACGCTTTTTGCGCGCGGCTTGCTGCTGGTCGGCCTGGACGTGATTGGCGACTGCCTCACCGAGGTGAATGTCACCAGCCCTACCTGCTTTCAGGAAATCACCGACCAGACAGGTTGCGATGTGGCCCAGCTGTTTTTGGAAGCCCTGGAACAGGCCTGCGCTTAAACCGATTGCCCGTCGACAAACACCCGCAATTCACCGGGGGCCAAAGCCGTCCAATCCTCGTTGGTGGTCAAGGGCGTGGTCACAATCACCGCCACCCGGTCATTGGGCTGCGCATGTTCTGCAAAGTTGATGCTCAGGTCTTGGTCGCTTAGGGTGGCGCTGGCAAACGGGTGTTTGCGCTCGACATAGCACAGGTGGGTGGAGGCATGCGCCCACAAGGCCTGCCCGTTGGAGAGCAAAAAATTGAAGGTCCCATGCCGTGAAATGGCGGGCGTGAGTTCTTTCAGCGTGAGGGTCAGTTCTGCCACCGAAGGCACGCTGGCATGCGACTTGGCCAGCTCCTGCATCAGCCAGCAAAACGCCCGCTCGCTGTCGGTTTGCCCCACGGGGCGGAAGCTTCCGTGCAAGCGCGGCTCAAAATTTTCCAGGTTGCCGTTGTGCGCAAACACCCAATAGCGGCCCCAAAGCTCGCGCACAAACGGGTGGCAGTTCTCCAGCGCCACCTGGCCTTGCGTGGCTTTGCGAATGTGGGAGATCACATTGCGGCTTTTGATGGGGTAGCGACGCAGCAACTCGGCAAACGGCGAGGTGCTGGCGGGCAGGTGGTCCACAAAGTGGCGCAAGCCCCGGTCATTCTCTGTGCCCTCAAAAAAAGCAATGCCCCAGCCATCGGCATGGTGGTCGGTGACGCCTGCGCGTTGAGAGAAGCCGGTGAAACTGAAGGTGGCATCGGTGGGGTTGTTGCAGTTCAGTCCAAGCAATTGGCACATGGGGGTTCCTCTTCAGCGTTGGCTTGCTGTGCTGCCAGCATGGGGCGTGCGAATTTTCCAGGCGGCCAGCATGGCCAAGGCACAACAAGCCGCGAGCAACAAGAAAACTTCATCGAAGGCATGCAAGCGGGCCAGCGAGGTCTGGGGCAGGGCCAGCGAGTCGCCATGCGCGCTCAGGCGCCACTCCAGCAAGATGCCACACAAACTGACGCCGGCTGCGCCGCCGAGCATGCGCAAAAAATTGATGGTACTCGCCCCCTGCGGGATCAGGCTGGCGGACAGCGAACGCATGGCGCCGATGTTCAGCGAGGGCAGCACAAAGCCCAGGCCGACGCGTCCCAGCACCGCCAAGGCCACCAAGACCCACAAGGCGGTGTCCAGTTGCACCAGCACCATCAGCGCAAAAGACAAGGCCAGCAAGGCCAGGCCAAAGCTCACCAGCAAATGGGTGGGGTGTGTGCTGGAGTAGCGGCCCACGACCGCAATGGTGGCGGCCAGGATCAAGCCTGCAGGGACCAGCAAGGTGCCGACGTGGCTGGCCGACAAGCCCAAGCCGAGTTGCAAGTAAAGCGGAATCAAGTAGGTCGAGCCAAACAGGGCAATGCCATAAATGAAGGCAACCAAGGTCCCCATGGCATAAGCCCGGTGAGAAAACAGAGAAAGGTTCATCAGCGGAAATCGCCCGCGCCGGATCAACCATCGCTGCCAGGCCACAAAGCCCAGGGCGCTGATGCTTGCCGTGACCAGCAAGCCAGTGGCCAGCGCCCAGTCAGCGCTGTGCAGGCTGACCAAGCCGTTCAACAAACACAACGTGCCCACTGTGGCCAACACCAGGCCGCCCAGGTCCAAACTCGGTTTGCCCTGGTTGGCGCTGACGCCACCGGGGGCTGTGGTGGGGACATAGCGTTGTGACAGCCACATCGAGACCAGGCAAAACGGCACCACCATGAAAAACAAAGAGCGCCAGCCCATGGCGTCCACCAGCAAGCCACCGATGCTGGGACCGATGGCTGGCGCCAGCACCACGCCCATGCCAAACCAGCTGTTGGCACGGCCTTGCTCATGGGTTTCAAAGGCGCGCAAGATGATGATGGCGGGAATCGGTTGCACCACCCCTGCGGCCAGCCCTTCGGCCACGCGCATCAGCAGCACAAAGTCAAAGTTGCTGGACAGGCCGCCCAAGACGCCCGCCCCCATCAGCAAGCCCATGCAGCCCATGTAGGTGCGGCGGTAGCCAAAGCGCGCCAGCAACCAGGGCGTGGTCAGCATCGAGACGGTCATGGCCACCATGAACACCGAGCTGACCCACTGGGCGCGCTCTTGTCCCAGGGCGAATTGACGGCTCATGTCGGGGATGCCCACGTTCATGATGGTGGACGACATGATGGCCGCCATCGAGCCCAGCATCACCGTGGCCAACAGCAGCCAACGGTGGCGGCGGCCATAGCGTTGCTGCAAGGCGGCCAGTGAGCCGGCGTCGGTCATGGCTGTGAATCGGCAGCGGTCGCACACTGCTGGCAAATACAGGCCTTGCGCTGCGCCTGCGCTGGCACACGCGCCAGCAATTCAGCTGAGAAGCGCAGGGGCACGCACCAGCACGCGGTGCTTTCTGCCACAGCGGGGTCAGCTTGCGCCATGGCGCACCGGTTGGGCTGGCCACACAAGGGGCAGCGGCATGGGTCAACCAGGGCTTGCGTCATTCTTCAGGCGCTGGGCGGACATCGACCACAAAATGCTCGGTGTCACCGAAGCAGGACGGCAGGCCGCGGTGCTGTGCATACTCCAGCACCACTTTCTTGCCAAGGTGGGCGTTGATTTTGTCCACCACGGCGTCATCGCGCACGGTGAAAGAAAACTTCTCTGGCACCGCCGGCATGGTGGCCACGGCCCGCATTTGCTCGCCTTCCCAGGTTTTGCAAACCCAGCCTTTGTAGGACAGCTTTTGCACAAAGCCCACGCTTTCGCCACGCGAGTAGGCGAAGTTGTAGGTGAAGGCCAGGTACAAGCCCACCAGCGCGCTCACCGCCAGCAAGGCAGCGAACAGGGCACGCCAGAGTCGACGCAGAAAATTTTGGAGAAAGGGAGGCGTGGACATGCTGCAATCACTTCAAGCGGAAGTCCATCATAACGTTCGCGTCCGCAAGGATGAAAAAAGGCCTCCGAAGAGGCCTTGCTGAAAATGACCCTGCCACTCAGGCTCAGGCTTCTTTCACTTTCAGTCGCCAGGCATGCAGCAGCGGCTCGGTGTAGCCGCTGGGCTGCGCCTTGCCCTTGAACACCAAGTCCAATGCGGCCTGGTAGGCGGCCGAAGTGCTGAAGCGCCCCGACATTTTTTGGTACAGCGGGTCGCCGGCATTTTGCTTGTCGACCACGCCTGCCATGCGCTTGAAGGTGGCCTTGACCTCGGCTGGGGTCACCACGCCATGGTGCAGCCAGTTGGCGATGTGCTGGCTGGAAATGCGCAAGGTCGCGCGGTCCTCCATCAGGCCCACGTTGTGGATGTCAGGCACCTTGGAGCAGCCCACGCCCTGGTCCACCCAGCGCACCACGTAGCCCAAAATGCCTTGCACGTTGTTGTCCAGCTCTTGCTGCTTGTCGGCGGCAGACCACTTGGGCTTGGCCACCACAGGCACTTGCAACAAATCGTTGAGCAGGGCGTCGCGCACGCTGTCGGCGGGCGTTTTTTCCAGGTCTTTTTGCACATCGCTGACCTTCACCTGGTGGTAATGCAGGGCATGCAAGGTGGCAGCCGTCGGGCTGGGCACCCACGCGGTGTTGGCGCCGGCCTTGGGATGGGCGATTTTTTGTTGCATCATGGCCGCCATCAGGTCGGGCATGGCCCACATGCCCTTGCCAATTTGGGCGCGACCCCGCAGTCCGCAGGACAAGCCCACCAGCACGTTGTTGCGCTCATAGGCTTGAATCCAGGCGCTGGACTTCATGTCGCCCTTGCGCAGCATGGGGCCGGCCAGCATGGCGGTGTGCATTTCATCGCCGGTGCGGTCCAGGAAGCCGGTGTTGATGAACGCCACGCGGCTCTTGGCGGCGGCAATGCAAGCCTTCAGGTTCACGCTGGTGCGACGCTCTTCGTCCATGATGCCCAGCTTGACGGTGCTGTCGGCCAGGCCCAGCACTTTTTCCACGCGGGTGAACAACTCGGCGGCAAAGGCCACTTCGGCGGGGCCGTGCATCTTGGGCTTGACGATGTACACCGAGCCGGTGCGGGAATTGCGAATGCCTTTGGCGCCATGGCCTTGCAAGTCGTGCAGGGCGATGGTGGTGGTGATCACGGCGTCCATGATGCCTTCGGGGATTTCATGGGTGATGCCATCGTTGCCGGTGTACAAAATGGCTGGGTTGGTCATCAGGTGGCCCACATTGCGCACAAACAAGAGCGAGCGGCCATGCAGGGTCACGGGCTGGCCTTTGGCGCCGGTGTAGCTGCGGTCCAGGTTCAGGCCGCGGGTGAAGGTTTTGCCGCCCTTGGCCACTTCCTCCGTCAAGGTGCCCTTCAGGATACCCAGCCAGTTGCGGTAGGCCAAGACTTTGTCGTCGGCATCCACGGCGGCCACGGAATCTTCCAGGTCGAGAATGGTCGACAAGGCGGCTTCCACCACCAGGTCGCAAACGCCGGCAGGGTCGGTCGCGCCAATCGGGGTGTTGCGGTTGATCTGCAGGTCCAGGTGCAGGCCGTTGTGCTCGAACAGCACCGAGGAGGGTTGGGCTGCTGGGCCCTGGAAGCCCACAAACTGCGAGCCCTTGGCCAGCTTCACGCGTTTGTCGTTCTTGAGCGTCACCACCAGCTCGCCGCTTTCCACGGCGTAGCCCGTGGAATCAATGTGCGAGCCGCCCTTCAAGGGCACCGTGCGGTCGAGCACGTAGCGTGCGTACTCGATCACTTTGGCGCCGCGCACAGGGTTGTAGCCCGTGCCTTTGGCCGCGCCGTCGGTTTCGGGCAGCACGTCGGTGCCGTACAGGGCGTCGTACAAAGAGCCCCAACGCGCGTTGGCGGCGTTCAAGGCATAGCGCGCGTTCAGGATGGGCACCACCAACTGCGGGCCGGCCTGGATGGCCAACTCGGCATCCACGTTGGACGTGGTGGTCTTGACCTTGCCGGGGTCCGGCACGAGGTAGCCGATTTTTTCCAGGAAAGCGCGGTAGGCCTTCATGTTTTTGATGGGGCCGGGGTGGGCTTGGTGCCAGGCATCCATTTCAGACTGAATGCGGTCCCGCTCGGCCAGCAGCGCCTGGTTCTTCGGGGCCAGGTCGGCGACGATGCCGTCAAAGCCCTTCCAGAAGCTGTCGCTGCTGACACCGGTGCCGGGCAGCACTTGGTCTTCAATGAAGTGGTACAGGTTGCTGGCAACTTCCAGGCGGTGAACAAGGGTGCGTGATGTCATGGCAAAGCTCTTCTAAAGTGAAAATGAAAATTCTGTAACCCTAATCTTAGGGGATTCCGGCGTGCAGATTGCCCGCACAGCCAAGCAAGGATTCTTGACTTTTGTGCGGGGAATCGCGGCCTCAGGCGTCCGGCACCAGCAGGCGCCCCTGGCGCAGTCCGCGCCAGGTGGACAAGGTCAGCCCCACAATGACCACCGAAGCCACGGCCAGAAAGGCGGTGGCGGGCAGGCTCAGCCACTCCCCGCCGGGGGTTTGGCTCAAGCGCAAACTCAAGGCGGCGAAGGCTGCCAAGGGAAAACTCATGCCCCAGTGCGGAATGCCAAACGGCTGTTGGCGCAGCACCGCCAACTGGGTCAGCGCCCACAAAATAGAAAACAGGGCAATGCCCCAGGCGCCCCAGGCTGTCGCAGGCGTCAACTCCCACTGCAAGAAGCACAGGCCGATCACCGAGGGCGGGGCCGCCATGATGAACAAAGTGCCCGTCATGCGGCCGGGCAAGGGGCCGGCCATGACCATGCGTGCCAGCAGCAGCACCAGCAAGGCGGGCCACAAAAACAGGCCAATCGCGAACTGCGCTGCCGACCAAGCCTCATGCCCCAAGGGGATGCCCGCCAGGGGCACAATCACATTGCCCACGACCGGGATGAACAGCACGGGCGTGACGGCAGGCCATTGCAAACCGCCTTGCTCTTTGGCGCGCAGCCAGCGCGCCAGCACCCAGACGGTGGCGGCCAATTCGCCCAAAGAACCCATCCACCACAGGATGGGGCCGAGGGCGGCTGTGGGGTCTAAGGCGGTCACGGTCAGGGTGCCCAGCAGCAGCAAGGAAATGGGCAGCGCCGCCACAAAAGCATGCTTCACCGGATGCCGCAGATCGGCTTGCACCGCTGCGCGGTAGTGCGACAACCGCAAGGCCATGGCCACCACCAAGCTGATAAAAATACCGGCCGCCACAGTGGCCGCAGCTTGGCCGAGCAGCGGCGCGTTGTCACCCAAAAGAGGCGCCGCACGGAACCAGGCCATGGCCAAGCCCGACCAACCCATGACCAGCACAAACCAACCTGGGCCCAAATGCTCCAGCGCTGCGGGGTGTGAAGAAGAAACAGACATGCGGGTCAACTCCGGTTCATCATTGTTTGAAACGCTTGAGCGTCAACGCCAAGGCAATTCGGTAGGCCACGACGGCATAGGCCAGCAACACGCCGGCATGCCACAGTCCGTGCTCGGGCCAATGGTCCATGAACAAGGGGCGAATCAACTCAACGGCATGGGTCAGTGGCAACAACTCGGACAGCCCGTACACCAGGGGCGGCAATTGCTCGCGCGGAAAAAACACCCCGCTTAAAAAAGTCATGGGGGTGAGGAACAACGTGAAGTAATAGGTGAAAAAGTCATAGCCTTTGGCCAGCGCGTTGAAGATCAACGCCAGGCAACTGAAGGTGATGCCAACGCCCCACAGCAAGGGCCAAGCCAGCAGCAGCTTCGGGCTGTGGCTGATGCCCAGGCCCAGCATCACCGCCAGAATGGCCGTGACCGCCAACAGCGACTTGAAGGCCGCCCACAGCATTTCCGCCAGCACGATGTCGCTCAGGCGAATCGGGGCGTTCATGATGCCATCCCAGGTTTTTTGCACATGCATGCGCGAAAACGCGGAGTACAAAGCTTCAAAGGTGGCTGCATTCATGGCACTCATACAGACCGAGCCACTGGCCAAAAACAGCAGGTAAGGCACTTTGTCCTCGCCCAGGCTGACCTCGCCCACCAAGGCGCCCAAGCCATAGCCAAAGGCCACCAACCACATCAAGGGCTCGGCAATGTTGCCCACCAAACTCGGTATGGCCAGCTTGCGCCAGACGCGCAGGTTGCGCAAAAACACTGGCCACCAGCGCATCATGCATCCTCCCGAATTTGGCGACCCGTCAGTTTCAAAAACAGGTCTTCCAGATTGGCGGGGCGGTGCAGGGTGCGCAAGCCCGGCACGGCAGACAAGGCTTGCAACAAAGGCGCCGCTTCCGAGGTGTAGAAGAAAACAGTGTCGCCACTGCTCTCCACGCGATGGGCCAAGCTGGCCAGCGGCGCTTGCATCAAGGCCAAGGCGCCTGGGCCGAAGACTTCCACCACGTCGGGCTCCAGGTGGGCATCGATCAAGGCGCGCGGTGTGCCTTCCACCATTTTCTTGCCATGGTCGAGCAACAGCAGCCGGTCGCACAAGCGTTCCGCTTCGTCCATGAAGTGGGTGGTCAGCAAAATCGATTTGCCCTGCTGCAACAACTGCTGCAAGCGCTCCCACATGAGGTGGCGTGCTTGCGGGTCCAGGCCGGTGGTGGGCTCGTCGAGCAAAAGCAATTCCGGGTTGTTGATCAGGGCCCGGGCCAGGCTGAGGCGGCGCTTCATGCCGCCCGACAACTCACCGGGTTTGGCCGTGGCCTTGTGCGACAAAGCCGCAAAGGACAACAGGGGGCCGACTCGCTCTTTCAGGGAGGCCTGGCTCAGGCCAAAGTAGCGACCATACACCTCGAGGTTTTCGGCGCAGGTGAAGTCGGGGTCCAGGGTGTCAAACTGGCTGACCACCCCCAGGCGTTGCTTGATGGCCAGGGCATCGGCCGGCATGTGCAGGCCAAAGGCCCGGACTTCGCCGCTGTCCGGTGCTGTCAGCCCCAGGCACATGCGCAGGGTGGTGGTCTTGCCGGCACCGTTGGGGCCAATCACGCCCAGGCATTCGCCCGGAGCGATGGAAAAAGACACATCGTCCACCACGCGCGCATCGCCATAGCTTTTCACCAGGTGCTCGCACACCAGGTAGGGGGCCGTCATTGAAAGGCCACCTCTGCAAAGCTGCGCAACTTGCGGCTGTGCAGTTCGCTGGTGCCCTTGTCGCGCAACAGCGCCAGCGCGAGCATGCCGATGCGCAAGTGCTGGTCGACCCGTTCGCGGTAAAAATGGTTGGCCATGCCCGGCAGCTTGATTTCCCCGTGCAAGGGTTTGTCGCTGACGCACAGCAAAGTGCCATAAGGCACGCGAAAGCGAAAGCCGTTGGCCGCAATGGTGGCGCTTTCCATGTCCAGCGCTACCGCGCGGCTTTGGCTGAAGCGGCGCTGCGGCGTGTTGTCGGGCAGCAGTTCCCAGTTGCGGTTGTCGGTGCTGGCCACGGTGCCGGTGCGCATGATGCGCTTCAGATCGGCGCCACTGCACTGGGTGACATCGGCCACGGCTTGTTCCAGTGCCACCTGAATTTCGGCCAGCGCGGGAATCGGTACCCACAAGGGGAGCTCTTCGTCCAGCACATGGTCTTCGCGCACATAGCCGTGGGCCAGCACATAGTCACCCAGTTGCTGCGAGTTACGCAGGCCGGCGCAGTGGCCCAACATGATCCAGGCGTGCGGGCGCAATACCGCAATGTGGTCGGTGATGTTCTTGGCGTTGGCAGGGCCCACGCCAATGTTCACCATGGTGATGCCTGTGCGGTCGCTGCGCATCAGGTGGTAAGCCGGCATCTGGGGCAGTCTGGGGGGCGCTTTGCCCAGGGCGTCTTCTGCCTCCACCGCCAGGCCCTGGCGTCGCGTGACCACATTGCCGGGCTCCACAAAGGCCATGAAGTCACTTTTCGGGTCGGCCATGGCCTCGTGGCCGAGACGCACAAATTCGTCAATGTAAAACTGGTAGTTTGTGAACAAGACAAAGTTTTGAAAATGGTCAGGGCGCGTGCCGGTGTAATGCCGCAGGCGATGCAGCGAGTAGTCCACCCGGGGCGCGGTGAACAGCGACAAGGGCAGCGGCTCGCTGCCCCGCGGCTCCCAGGTGCCGTTGGCAATGCCATCGTCCATGGCGGCCAGATCGGGCAGGTCGAACACATCGCGCATCAGCTGGCGCCGCTCGGCGCTGAGTTCGCCCTCCACATGGTCATGTTCTGCAAAGGAGAAGTGAATCGGGATGGGTTGGTGGCTGACCCCAATTTCCAAATCAACGCCATGGTTGCGTTGCAGCAGCGTGAACTGTTCCAAGTAGTAGCGGCCATACAGGTCGGGCCGCGTCAACGTGGTTTCGTACCGGCCCGGGCCCGCCACAAAGCCGTAGCTCAGGTGTGCCCCTTCGTGCTTTTCCGTGCGCAGCACGGTCTCCGTGTGAATCCGAACGAAGGGATAGCAGGCCCGCACCCGATCGGTGAAGACCTCGCCCGCCACAAAGCGTTGCATGGCTTGGCGCAGGTGATCGATGCTCTGCTGGTACAGCGTCTGAGCATGTGCCAAAGCCTTGGCGGGGTCGCAGAAACGGGTTGGCGCAATGAAAGGCGGAAGAAATGGCATGCCCTATTGTGCAACGGCCCTGTGACAAGCCATGTCGCTCGTGTCAATGCTTGCGCAGGAGGGGCGCCACCAAAGCCCACAGGCTTTGGCCGCTGAGCCAGGTCACACCGTGTTGTTGCGCAAATTTCTTCAATCCCGGCGGCATGTCTTGCAGGCTGACACACACGAGGTGGGTGGCGTCCAGCGCTTCTCGCTCGGCGACCAAAGCCTGCAGCGTCTCCAAGCCCCAGGAGGCTGCTTTCCACCGCTTGGCACACACCACCGTGGTTTGGCCTTGCCGGGTCAATTTCAAATCCATCGCGCTGTTGGCCACAGCATTGACACCATAGCCTTGTTGCGCATAGGCTTGTTGCAGCAATTGTGAAAACGCGCGCCAATTCATGGCCGAGAGCTCGCTTTGCAGCGCTTGCGCTTGTTCGGGGCTGAGGTTGGCGCGCTGACGCCAAGCCGCGATGACGCCCACCACCACAAAGGGAAAACTGCTCAAGGCACCGACGGTTTTGTACTCATCTGGCAAAAGAGCCGAAGCCGCCAAAGCCAGCGCGGCAGCCAAAACAAAGCTGACCCACCAAGGGGACCGCAGCAGGACCGCAAACAAAGAGCGGTCTGACATTTTCCATTTCATGAAAGGCTTTCTAGCGGTGGTAGGTTGGTGCATGCAGAGCAGGCAATGCGCTCGTGACTTATTGTGCAATGCATCCAAGGCAAAGACATGCCGTTTGCATGAAAACCCTAGTACACAGAAACCCTTCACTGTTCTAACCTGATGATGTCCCCGTATTGAGGCAGGACAGTGGCGAGAAATTCGGGGCCGGATTGACTCAAACTAAACCTTAATAGGAGACAACCATGTCATCTGTGCGTCGCACCTTGCTCGGCGGTTTATTGGCCATTGCTTTGCCGTTGGGCGCCCAGGCCCAACAAGCTATTACGCTCCATGGCGCCTCCCAATTCGGCGATGACCATGCTTTCACAAAGACCTTGGTTCGCTTTGAGGAGCTGGTTAAAAAATACTACGGCAAACCTGTGAATTTTGTGTTGCACAAAAACAGTGAGCTGGGCCTAGAAAAAGATTACTTCGCCTACATGAACCAAGGCAAGGCAGTGGATTACGCGATTGTGTCGCCTGCTCACATGTCCACCTTCTCAAAAGCTGCGCCCTTCATTGACGCACCGTTTTTGTTCTCGGATTTGACGCATTGGAACAAAGTGCTGGACCAGGACGTTCTCAAGCCCGTCGCAGATGAAATCGCACAAAAAGCCGAGGTGATGTTGATAGGTTACGCGGGCGGCGGTGTGCGCAATATTTTCTCCAACAAATCGGCCACCAATTTGGCTGAATTGAAGAACCTCAAGGTGCGGGTGCAAGGCGCCCCCATTTGGAGTCGCACATTCCAAGCCATTGGCATGGCGCCCACCGTCATTGCCTACAACGAGGTTTACAACGCCATTCAGAACAACGTGATCAATGCGGGTGAGAACGAGGCGGCAGGGGTTGAGGCCATGAAGTTTTACGAGGTTGGCCCCAATTTGTTGATGACCCGCCATGCGATCACCATCCGTCCCTTGTGCGTTTCTGTGAAGACCCTGAAGAAATTGCCTCAAGATTTGCAAGACGCCATTGTTCGCGCCGGCAAAGAGGCTGGCGCTTACGGGCGGCAAATTGAGTCTTCCGAGGATCAAGCCAAGCTGGATAAATATGCCAAAGAGGGCAAGCTCAAGCAAGTTGCCTTCACAGAGCGTGCCCAAATGCAAAAGCTGGTGGAGCCGGTGATGGCCGCCTATGCCAAGGAAGTGGGCGCGGAAGCCATTTACAACAAGATCAATGCCTTGAAGTGAATTGACACTTCATGCTGTCTTACTGGCTTCGCCTTGCACACCGGCTCCTGGTCGTACTGATGGCGATCACGGTGCTGGTGTTGATGGTTCCTGTCACCCTGCAAATAGGTTCCCGGTTCACGGAGTGGATTCCCCGCTACATGTGGACCGAGGAAATGAGCCGGTTTTTCTTTATCTGGATGGTCATGATCGGCGCCACGGTGGGGGTTCGTGAGGGGCTCCACTTTGACGTCGACATCTGGGCCAATCCCAGCCCTGCGATGTCCCGCTTCCTTCGCTGGACCAGCCGCAGCCTGATTCTGGGCTTTGCCTGCGTGGTGCTCTATTGGGGCATTGAGTTCACGCAGTTTGGCTGGAACCAAACCTCCGAATTGGCCGACTTGCCCATGTGGATGATCTTTATCGCATGGCCCGTGGCGGGTTTCTTTTGGATCGCTTTTTTAATCGAAAAAATGTTGATTGATTCTGAGCGCGACGATCAGCAGGGAATGCACCTATGAACTCTGTTGTGTTGTCGCCGGGCACCGCCGCGCTGGTGCTCTTTGGCGGCTTCTTTTTGTTGCTGATTGTGCGTGTGCCGGTGGCGTTTGCGCTTGGATTGGCCTCCTTGCCGGTGTTGCTGATCGAACCGCGCTTGTCGCCCATGGTGTTGTTCAATGAAATGTTCAAGTCTTACAACTCGTTCATTTTGTTGGCCGTGCCCTTCTTTTTGCTGACCGCCAATTTGATGAACGTTGGCGGAATCACAGACCGCATGATGCGGCTGTCCCGAACCTTGGTCGGGCACTTCCCGGGAGGGTTGGCTCAGATCAACGTTTTGCTTTCGGTCTTTTTTGCGGGCATTTCTGGCTCATCCACCGCGGATGCAGCCAGTCAGGGCAAGCTGTTCATTGAGGCGCAAGTGAAAGAGGGCTATGACTTGTCCTTTTCGATCGCCATCACCGCTGTGTCTGCCGTGCTGGCAGTGATCATTCCTCCTTCAATTTTGATGGTGGTGTGGGGCGGCGTGATTTCCACGTCGATTGGCGCGATGTACCTGGCCGGTATCGTTCCTGGCTTGCTGATCGGGCTGGCGCAAATGGCCACGGTCCATGCCTATGCCAAAAAGCGTCAGTACCCAGTCTATCCACGCGCCAAGTTCTCGGATTTTCTAGAGGCTGCGGCTGTGGCTGTGCCGGCGTTGGTCACGCCCGTGATCATTGTGGGGGGCATCTTGCTCGGTTGGTTCACTGCGACCGAATCTGCTGCCGCAGCAGTGCTGTATGCCGCCGTATTGTCTTTGTTTGTTTACCGAGAGATCAGCCTCAAGCAATTTTGGGACGCCGTGGTTGACACTGGCAAGCTCTCGGCAGTCGCGCTGTTTTGCGTGGGCACAGCCTCGGTGTTTGGCTGGTTGATGGCCTACTATCAAATCCCCAAAGCGCTGCTGTCCAATGTGCAGTCCATGGGTTTGGGCGTCATTGGCGTTGGCGTGATGATTGCCTTGGCCTTTTTGGTGGTGGGCTGTTTTTTGGATGCCATCCCCTCCATCATCATCGTGGGCACCACGCTGCAGCCTTTGGCCGAATCGGTGGGCATGCACCCGGTGCACTTTGCCATCGTGGGCATTGTTTCCCTGGCGTTCGGGCTCATCACCCCACCCTACGGCATGTGTCTGATGATTTCCTGTGCGGTGGCCAAAGTGCCCCTTCGGTTCGCGATCAAAGACACCATGATCATGCTGATTCCCATGTTGGTGGTGCTCTTTTTGGTCATCATTTTTCCAGACATCTGTCTTTTCCTTCCCCGCATTTTTTCGCCGGACATGCTGAAGTGAGGGCCTTGTGAACATCACGCCTATTTCATCGGTATTGGGTGCGCGCATCACGGGCGTGAACCTGAGCGAACCCCTGGGGGATGAGGTGTTTGCGCAACTTGAACATGCCTTGCACACGCATGGCTTCATTGTGTTGCCTGCGCAAAGCTTGTCGCCGCTGGACATGGTGGCATTTGCCCGTCGCTGGGGGCGGCCCGAGCCCCATGTGATCGACACTTTCCACCATCCGGACGATGCCAATGTCTTGATCCTCTCCAATGTGTTCAAGGATGGCAAGCCTACGGGCTTGGTCGACGCAGGAACGTATTTTCATACGGACTACTCTTACCTGGTCGATGCCGCGCGTTGCACCATGCTGCATGCCATCAATGTGCCGCCAGGGCGCAACGGCACGACGTTTGCCAACCAGGCATTGGCCTATGCAGAGTTACCGATCGACATGCAAGAACGCCTCAAACCTTTGGTGGTGAACCACCATTACGGTAACCGAGACGATCTCAATCCGGCATCGCGCACCGTGGCCTCGGTGCTGAACGACAGCCAGAAGAAAAAAGTCGATTGGGTGCAACACCCCTTGGTGCGTCCGCATCCGTTCACGGGCCAATTGGCCTTGTACGCGGTCAGTGGCAGCTCGTTCACTGTCGAGGGGTTGCCAGATGCGGAGGGTGTTCAGTTGCTGGACGAACTCAAAGCCCACGCCACCCAGGACAAATACTGCCACACCTACGATTACGCCAATGGCGATGTCATTCTTTGGGACAACGCGCTGTTATTGCACAGCGCGCCCTTGATTGACCTCACGCGCCCTCGGGAGCTGTGGCGCGTGACGGTCAAGTACAGCTGAGCGTCAAGGGTCGAGGCCTTAACTTGGCTTCCAGCCTGCTGGGACGCGCGCGCGCTCAATGCGCCCCATATCACACACCACATCGGCCATGCCAGAAAAATCAATGCTGCCATAGTCGTTGGCGCGCGCCTGGCTGTAAGACTCAAACACCGCGCCTGCCACTGGCATCGGTACCCGCGCTGCATGCGCTGCCCCCAGCACCAAGGCCATGTCTTTGTGCGCCAAGTCGATGGTGAAGCCCGGTGACGTGTCGCCTGCCAGCACTTTGTTGGGGAAGTTCATGCGCAGTTGGCCATTGTTGGCAGAGGTGCCCAGCAGCACCGCCAAGGTTTTGGTGATGTCCAGCCCAAAGCGCTGAGACAGCGCCAAGGCCTCGGCGTTGACTTGGGTCAGCGTCACCGCCACATAGTTGTTGACCAATTTGGTTCGCCCACCCGTGCCCACCGGCCCGCAATGAAACACGGTGGTGCCCATGGCATCCAGCAAGGGCTTGACGCGCGCAAAGTCGGCATCGCTTGCGCCCACCATGAACAGCGACTCACCGCGATCGGCGTGCTCGGCCAGGCGGCCCACAGGCGCGTCCACCAGTGACATGCCTTTGGCCAGGGCAGCCGCTTGCAAGCGATCGGTGGCCAGCGGGTCGATGGTGCTCATGTCCACCACCACCGTGCCCGGCGCGGCATGGGCCAGCACCCCGTCGGGGCCCGTCACCACCTGTTCCACCTCGGTTGCGGTGGGCAGCATGGTGATCACGATGGCACATTGCTTGGCCATTTGGGCAACGCTCTGTGCGGCGGTGGCGCCCAAGGCCAAGAGCTCAGCCACGGGCTGAGGATTGACGTCCAGCACCGTCAATTGAAAGCCCTTTTTTTGCAAGTTGCTGGCCATGCCCTTGCCCATGCGGCCCAAGCCAATGAATCCGATACTGCTCATGTTGTCTCCTTGTAGATGGATAGCTCGCTCAAGGGTCGAGTCTATCCACCAATTGGAAGGGTTGCAGATCGTTTCATTGCGACAAGTCAGCCGCATTCAGACGACAGGCACTGAAGCGCTTATTTCACCGGATTGTTCAACATGAAGATCGCCAGCGATTGCTCGGCCACGCGGCTCCAAGAGAATTGCTCGGTCCTGAATTTTTTCCAGGGCTCGTAAATCTTCTTGAATGCGGGGTTCTTCGCAGCTTCTTCAGCATACAGATCAAAGGCAGCCTCTTGTGCCGCCTTCATGATGTCTTGCGAATAGCCGAACAACTTGACGCCGTTTTTCAACAGTCGTCCCAGGGCTTCGGAGTTTTTGTAGTCGTACTCGGCCATCATGTCGGAGTTGGCTTCGTAGCAGGCCACCTCCAAGGCGGATTGGTAGGCTTTGGGCAGCTTTTCCCATTCTTTGGTGTTCACATACATGGAATACATGGAGCACGCTTCCCACCATCCGGGGTAGTAATAGTTCGGGGCAATTTTGTAAAAGCCCAGCTTCTCATCGTCATAAGGTCCGACCCATTCCGCAGCATCAATGACGCCACGCTCCAAGGCGGGGTAAATGTCGCCGCCCGCTATTTGCTGTGGGATGCCCCCCAGCCGTGACAGGACTTCGCCGCCCAGGCCGGCAATGCGCATTTTCAAGCCTTTCAAATCGGCCAGGCCTTTGATGGGCTTGCGGAACCAGCCGCCCATCTGCGTGCCCGTGTTGCCGGCCGGAAAGGAAATGATGTTGTAGTCGCTCAAAAACTCACGCTGCAACTTCAGGCCGCCGCCCCAGTACATCCAAGCGTTTTGCATGCGCTGGTTCAGGCCAAAGGGAAGGGTGGTGTCAAAGGCGAAGGCCTTGTTCTTGCCGACAAAGTAATACCCTGCGGTATGCGTACATTCCACCGTGCCCTGTTGCACGCCATCCACGGTGCCAAAGGCGGGCATCAGCTCGCCCGCGCCAAACAGACTGATCTTGAACTTGCTATCCGTCAGCGCGGCGACACGCTTGGCAATGACATCGCCGCCACCATAGATGGTGTCCAGGCTTTTGGGAAAGCTGGACGCACAACGCCAGCGCACCTCGGGCAAACTTTGGGCAATGGCAGGTGACGCCAAAACGGTTGCAGCGACGCCAACGGTTGATTGATTGATAAATAAGCGGCGTTTCATCGGGCCTCCAGTGGAAGTCAAAAACTTCCACACAGGCATGCAAACATGATGCTAAGCGCCAGACGCCTGAGAGCTCTCTCTCTGCGACATTTTGTGGTGCCTGATGCATCACTTCGGCGCTTGTTGTTTGAACTTGGTGCGCACAAAAATTGGGTGCGCATCAATCATGTGCTTGGGCTTAGAGCCCTGGTTCGGTGGATTCCTAGGGGGCACCAGCAGGCGTCGATCTCAGCCTACTCAGAAAAAATTCGACCATTTCCTTTCGGGCAGTTTCCGCTTCTGAGGCGTCATAACGCATGGTGACCACGCCCCCCGTTTGAGCCTTTGCAAACGCGCTGTAGGCAGGTGGGGGCGATTGCGGCCAATCGAAACCATGTGTGGCACCCTCCACCAGTCGCACGGTCAGCTGTGGCGCGATGGCAGGAAACTCTGTCCGCATTCGCAGGCAGTCTTTGACAGGATCGAAATCAAAATCGTCACGGGTGCCCGAGACAATGTGTATTGGCTTGCCGGTGGCGCCCCAGTTTTGGGGCTGTCCCGGGTTGATCCATGAGCGGATGCGCTGGTGATCGTCCATGATGTTGGCGCAACCGGGGTAAAGCGCAAAGTGCGCTGCATAGAACCAGTCTTGAGGCAATTCAACGCTGTCACGTGCCAGTCGAGCAGGCCGCACGCCCATGCCTGCCATGATGGCCACCGCACCGCCGCTGGAAAAACCAGTAACGCCAATGTGCTGGGTCTTGAAGCGGCCATCTTTGGCAAGAAATGCCAGCGCTCCCCAGGCATCTTGCAGTCTGTCGCATAGTACGGGCGCATTTCTGTCGTTGCCATTGCGCACGCCGCGGGGTGCGTAAGAGTCAACTTCCAGAGTGGCAATGCCCGCTGCATTCAACGCTTTGGCATAGAAGTCTCCAACGCCGATAACGCCCGCGTTGCTGTGCAGTATCACCACAACAGACGCTGGCTCGGTGGTCTTGGTTGGCACGCGCAGCTCGCCTTGAACAGCGTCGACTTCTTTGATGCGCGCATTGCACTTCGAGCCGATGACGGGGACATCCACTTTGCTGACAATCACTTGACTCAAGCCGGGGTGGGGCACTGTTGCCAAGGTAATTGCACCGCAAGCCAAGAAAAAATTTCGCAATTTCATGGGCGTATCCTTTTCATTCACTGTGCTGCTTGTGAACGGCGCCATGTTGGAGAATATACAAGGACTTGATTTGAAAATAGATTGACGTTGATGCGATTCGAAATGAAAAGTTCTCTAGCAAGTGTGGGCGCTATGGGTTTCCTCATCTCCATGGCTCTTGGCGCTCAGGCGCAAGAAAGCATGGTCTACCTCGACCTGGGTCGCGCAGACGCCAAGCTGCCAATGTATGTCATGGCCAACCCTCAGGCCACGGCCACGGTCATCTTGCTGCCCGGTGGCGACGCTGGAACGGGAAAGATTGTCAATGGCAAGCCCGGCAGTGGCAATTTCTTGTCACGCTCGCGTGCGGAGTTCTTTGCGGAAAACCTCCATGTCATTGTTGTTTACCGTGCCTCAGATCTCACAGGACTGGATTACGGCTACCGCATTAGCAAGGAGCATGTGGCTGAGCTTGCCAAAGTGATTGCTTATGCCAAGCAGAACTTTGCAAAACCCATTTGGCTTGTGGGAACCAGCCGGGGCACGGTTTCAGGCACAGCCGCCGCCATTGCGTTGGGCGAGTCAGAAGTCCAGGGGCTGGTCCTGACGGCCAGCGTGACTTCCAAAAAGACGGGCGCTGTGGCCAGTCAGAACATTGCGAGCTTGAAAATGCCCACCTTGGTGGTGCACCATCAAAAAGATGCGTGCAAGATTTGTGTGCCCTCTGAAGCCAGCCGCATCACGGCTGACTTGAAGTCGGCGCCTGTCAAGAAATTCATCATGATCGATGGCGGGTCGGATCCCGAAGGTGATCCCTGTGAAGCCAGGCACTGGCACGGGTTCATCCACTACGAGAAACAGACCGTGAAAATCATTGCGGACTGGATCAAGAGCCCGCATAACTGACACTTGATTTAAGTGCTGCTTTTCAGCCGCTCATTCTGCGGAAACAGAAACTTGCGGGCTTCGGCGTCCAACTCGGCCTTGAAGACATGGCGGCTTTTCAGCGCCTCGGCATTTTGAGCGGCCGGCCTGGCGCTGATGACATCCAGCAAGCGCTTCACATGGGGGTAGTTCGTCCAGGTGGCGTCTCCTGTGCCCAACACAAAGGGGACCAGGCGGGCCCAGCCCCAGAAGGCCATGTCCACGATGCTGTAGTGGCCACCCACCATGAATTCATGCTTGGCCAGGTGCTGCTCGATCACGCCCCAGTGGCGGTTGGCCTCATAGTCGTAGCGGTTAAGCGCGTAGTCTTTGGGTTCGGGTGCCACGTTGCGGAAATGAACCGACTGGCCTGAAAAGGGGCCAATGCCGCTGGCGATGAACATCAGCCATGAGAGGGTTTCAGCCCGTTCAGCGCTGTGCAGATCGGTGGCGACGAATTGCTTTGCGCGGTCGGCTAAAAATAGCAGGATGGCATTGCTGTCAAAAATGGTCACGTTGCCATCCACCACAGCCGGCACTTTGGCATTGGGATTGACCGCCAGGAATTCAGGCGCGAATTGCTCACCTTTGCGGGTGTCTACTGGAATGGCTTCGTAGGCCAAGCCCAACTCTTCTAGCAAGAGGGCGACCTTCATGGGGTTGGGGGCTGCGTTGTAAAAAAACTTGAGCATGGGGTCTCCGAGGGGTGAGGGTCTTGAGAGGGTTTTCAATCATTTTAGGAAACTTGGCGAATGAATGCTTGCTGGGACAATATTCTTTCCGGCCTTTTGACCATTGGAGTTTTTTTATGAAAGAGGCAAGCGATCTTCCCGGAAAATTTGCGGCAGTCGTCGCTGTATGTTTGGGTTCATTTCTTTCGTCGCTGACTTACGCTCAAACCCTACCGCAAAAAGACGGTAAACCACTGATGCCCGATGAGTGGCTCTTCAGCCCGGGCCAGTCGTTTCACTATCGTTTTCCTGCAGCCAACAATGGTCGTCGGTTGCGTGAAAGAGCCCCCTCCCCGAGGGAGGCAAAAGCAGCAGAAGCAATAGAAAGATATTTCTCTGAAATTCCCAGCAAAGCGTATTTGTTAGGCGATGGCGACACCATCGTTAAAGTCTCGTTCAAGGCGCCGGCAAGTTCGACGTCAACTTTGCTGAGTGCCAGTATTGACAAAACCGTCACGGCGATGAGTGCGGGTATTGCTGTGTGCGACGGGAAAATAAAAATGGAGGCAAAAGCCAAAGAGCTTTTGCCAGAGCTGGCGGGTACTCACATTGGAGAAAGCACCTTAAGAGATAACTTGATGATGGCGTCTGGAACGGTCAACGCCATGGATGACAGCCAAAGTCTAACGCGGGATGAACTGGCGGGTCTTGTCACCGGCAAAATCAGCTTGATGGACTTGATGAGAGGGCGCCTGGGTCAGCAACAGGGTTGGCAAAAGCCCGGTGAGATTTTCTCGTACAAGACGCAAGACCCAACGCTGGTTGGCATGCTGGTTTCAGCAGCGTATGGCAAGAATGGCAAAGATTTTCGAGAATGGCAGACGGAACACTTTTTTTCGAAAATGGGTCTCAATGATCGCCGATTTCAAGGGCGCGATCAATTTGGCTACGCTTGGGCTGAGGGAAACACACGACTGACGCTTCATGACTGGGCAAGGTTTGCTTTATTTGTTCAAGAGTCTAGAAAGAAGGACGACTGTTTTGGTAATTTTGTCAGGAAGGGAACGACCACTCAAATCAAAACAGATCGTCGATTTGCCAAAATGTATGGCGGCTATGGGTATCTGACTTGGACTGACAATGATGACATTCCGAATAGCTACTCAGCGCTGGGATACGGTGGACAAGCGATTGTCTGGAGCACCAAGAGCGATAAATATTTCATTGTCTTCAGCAATAACATCAATCCACCGGAGGTTCATAAAATGGCACGGTTGTGGCTTGACGCTGAAGATTGAAACCCATATTTTGACGAACGATTTTCTATATCAATGGCGGGTCAATTGGTCTTTCATCAAACCACTTTATTTGTGCTGATGTTATTTTGGGGTGCAAGTTTGGCTTTTGCCCAAGATGACTGCGTGCCGTTCAATCCAGAAGACACAAAAATTGTGGACAGAGGGCCGGTCAAAACTGTCCTGGGTCCGCTTTCCAGCTTCAACCCCTGCCATTCATCCGTCAGGCTGGACACACCCTCGTTCTTTGCAAAAAAGCGCGGCGAAAAGCCTCCGCTGGTGATCATTGCCCATGGTGGGGGCGGTCTTGGGGGCTATGAACGAGACTTTGCGCGATTGCTGAGCCAGCAGGGTTATGCGACCTTGATCTTCGACGCATTTCAAATGAATGGGTTGACTCCGTTTTCCGACTTATTGCTTTACCAAATGAGCAATGGTGGTCGCCAACGCATGATCTACAAAGCGACTCTGGGTGCCTACCAGTGGGCGCTGAAGAGCACGAAGGTTGATACGACCAAGATATTCTTTCAGGGGCTGTCCAACGGTGCTGCAGTGTCAATCAACATGGCAGCCGCTGTGGATCCAGCCCATGTGCGTGGGGTGATCGCCGAGGGTGGTCCATCCACGGGCATTGGCTTTCCTGATGAAATCAAGGTGCCTCTGCTCTTGTTGTACGGAGGCGCCGACAACTATGGGGGCTCCCACAAGGAGGATTGGATGCACCTTCGAGCCATGCCCTGCGGCTACAACGACTTTTATCCTGTGGCGCCCGTCGGATTTGCGCAGAACTGCAATCGGACAGTCAATCAGAGCAATCCTATGCCTTCACCCCAAGGCTGGTTTGAGAGCGTCAAAGCCAAGGGGTTCGACATACGACTCGAACTCATGGATGGGGGCGGCCACGGGATGATGTTCAGTGACTTCTCCAGTACGGCCAAGCCGCTGCCAGGTGGCCGCATTTATCATATTTCCATTGGCGCAACAGCGGACACCAGAAGCAAGGCACAAAGGCTTGTGCTGGAATTCCTAGAGTCAAAGCTGCTCAACTGAGCCTTGTTGCTTGAGACGGCGTTCCCCACTTTGAAGAGGGTACTCTTATCCAACACACAGCCCTTGGGCGGGCAAGGGCAAACAAGCTAATCTGAAGGCCCTGGTCGGCCACCCGGTTTTTATCCCAAGTCCATCCGACGCAGCAAGCGAAAATTTTCTGGCTCATCTCTTTGCAGTTGCCTGAGCCACAAAGGGAATTGACGCGAGCTTGTGCCAACACTAGACTTGAAGCGGTTTAATCGCAGGCCACGCCTTACATGGCAGTTCAATTGAATTGGGCAAGAACATCATGACCTTCTGTCAAAGTCTGACCCTTTATTTTGCTTTTCTCTTTTCGCTGACGACTTCGGGATTACAAGCGCAGGAAGTTAAAAAGTTAAAAGTCGAGTCCAGAACATCTGCTGACTTCAGTGACTTGATTCAGAGCCGCGCAGCTAAACAGGTCATTACAGCCACTCTGTATCTGCCAACAACCGGCACCCCGCCCTTTAAAACTATCGTGGCGGCACACGGTTCAGGTGGCGTCGGTCCAAATGAAGAATTATTCAAGACTTATGCGCTTGAAGCTGGGTTCGCATATGTCGTTGTAGACAGCTTTGCAGATCGAGGCGTTTCATCAACTGCAACCAATCAAGCCTCTGTGTCCTATTCTTCTCAAGTGGCAGATGCCTTGTACACACTAAAGTTGCTTGCTACTGAGTCTCAAATTGACATCAAAAAAGTAGGTATTTTTGGCTTGTCTCGTGGAGGAATGGTTGCTCACTTTGCCGCACACAAACCATTGATGGACGCAGTTGTCGGACCTGAATTAAGCTTTGCCGCTCATTTTGCACTCACTCCCGCTTGTAATGCCAGACTAGAGAAATGGGTCGTCAAGCCAGACGCTCCAGTGTTCATCGCTCTGGGGGAGAAAGATGACTACACGCCCCCCTCGTCTTGCCAACCTTTGATAGCTAGGTTAAAGGATGCTGGGGCAGATGTGCAAATTAAGGTCTACCCCGATGCTTTTCACGCCTTCGCACATCTTGCCGGGCGAGTTTTTTATGCGCCTAGAGTTCAACGCATCAGAACAGACAAACCCTGCCAAATTGTCACGGGCAGCGATGGTGTAACTTCAATTGTCACGGAAGGATTGGAGCCGGGCACAGTCGCTGTAAACGGTGATTGGGGTAGATTTTTTAATGACTGGCTTGGGCGTTGCGGTACTTTGGGAGGCACCGTAGGGAGCAATCGTGACCATCGACCTCAAATGAAACAAGATTTCCAAGAGTTCTTTTCGAGAATGTAAGTGCTTTAAATAAGGATCAATTTTGGGGGCAGGGTCTTGGTCGGGCTGGGGCTAATCCGCTGCTCGATGGGTTGGGATTTGGGGTTAGGTTTCACGCTGGCACGCTCCAAAAAGCGCAGCGTAGTTTCGGACCTGTGTCCCGGACAACCGGTGGGACATCCAAGTCAATTTGGGACTGGCAGAATATTCAACTTGCCCCATAAAAGATGTGACACTAACCATGAACACTTCGCTCAATATGCCATCTCGGCAAACCATCATCCTGGTAGGTCTGGTGGGTTGCTTTTTGACTTCTGTCGCGGGCGTTACCGGTGCCATGCTGATTTCAGGCTGGCAGGGGTCGGGCGGAGGGCTGGAGTGGGCCCAGAGGCTGGCTCTGGGCTACCCCTGTGCTTGCTTGGTGGTCTTGGCCGTGTTCCCAGTCTTGGTGCCACGGTTGACCCAGCGCTTGGAGTCCAAGAGGGTTGCTCGGCTTGAGCAACGTCAATCCTAAACACCTCAAAGTTCCGACTTTTAAGGTCAGCAAGTTCACGGTGCGCTACAGATGGGCAATTCTCCCAAGTCAACCCCAAAAATGCGTTGAGGGACCCAGCGCAAGCTCACTGAAAGCTTGGAAGGCTTTGCCGGCATTGACAGCTCTAAACACAGCCCATCGGCGCAGGGGACGAGGTTAAGAAACGGGTTGCCAGCGGTGGAGAGCCCGGGCTCAGCGGACACCGAGGCCCAAACAGCGCTGTCAATCAAGTCCAGCTGTGTTCCGTGCAGCCACAAGCGGCCGGCGGGACTGGCACAGGTCAACTTGCGAAAATCTGGCAGCAACAGAACTGCGCGGCCCAATGCAAGCCAAGCGCCCACCAACCCTGTCGCTTCATGGCGTACGCGAAACTCCAATGGATTGACCACGCTGGGCAACTCTACCCCCTGAAAGCTGATCGGCGCTCTCGTGCGCAATTCCTGCTTGATGAAATCGACCATCAAAGGGTACTTCAACGGGGTGCTTGTCGTCGCCGGGTCATCCACGAAACGCAACTCAAGCGCGTATTGGCCGCGTGCAAGACTGTAGCCCTCCGTGGCCTCTAACAGCAAGCTCAGGCCAGAATCATCTGAAATATAGCCTTCTTGGGGCAACAAACCCCATTGAAGCGCTTTGGCGGAAGGGCGCACCAGAGCTGCCTGGGCACTTCGCACAACTTGTACCCGTGGCACTGCTGCAGCTTTTTGCAAACGAACTTGAAATGAAGCAGGCTCGCCGCCTTGATGATGTACCGTGACCTCGTTGGGCAAATTGGCATTGAGCCGAATGCCTGCAGGGCAATTCAGTGTCAAGTGAGTTTGTTCACGGTCTTCCTGCATCGATTGAGGCAGACACTTCAATTCGCCGACCTCGACGCTGGCGATCCGCTCCAACTGCTCACCTGTGACGCTAATGTGAGTGTCCAACTCGGCATGCGTCACGCGTGACACTTGCGCACGCTCGGGCAGTATTTGCAGGGGCAATGAAAGAGGCTCGCTGCCATTCTGAAAAACCCATAAAAAAGCCTCGCCCTTTGAGGTGCGGCGCAAATCCAATGGGAGTTGCAACGGCCTGTCCCCTTTGCTTTGCGCGAGAGTCACCCCCAAGCGCTCTAAGGCCATTTTTTGTACGCAGGCTGTTGACATTCCAGCGGCAAGTGCGATTTCAGTCACTTCGCCAGAAATGAGGCGGTCTACTCCGCGCAGCATTTTGGGCCAGTCGCCTTGTAGCGGTAATGCCATTCGAAACATGGGCACATCCACGTTCTCAAAGCCGAACTTTCCTGAAAGTGATGCGGCGACCTCGGAGAGTTCGCCAGAAACGGGAGGAACTTCACTGATCTGAAAAACACCCCGTTCAGGTAAAAAAACCATATTCTTCTGTTGAGCCAGCATGTCATGGGTTTGAGGGTGCATCAACCTCATTTCCCAGCCATGCCAGTAATTCATGATGGGCAGTCGGCCAGACACCTCAACTTCGAATCGCCCACTTGGCAAGCACGGCGGCGTGGCATCTTTCACCCACAAGCTCGGCATCTTCCCGTTAAACCAGGCTGGCACATAGACATAGGCGGTTTTGATGCTGCCGTTTTTGAAGCGCGCTAGAGAGTAAAGCTCCGTTTTCCCAGAGTCGCCCTTTCGCCGGCCAAAGGTGGGGGCGAAGTCATATTGGTCGCGAAATTTATGGGTCAGAAAATCCCCTGCCTCCGAAAAGACGCGCACGTTCGCTGTCAGAAAGCTGGTGAGGTCTGCCGCTTTTTTCTGGCCCAAGACCATGCCCAGCTCAGAACTTGAAGGCAAGACAAAGTCTTTGTTCGATACGATGTTGGCCGCCACACATTGGGTATTGACCATGTTGTTCTTAAAGCATTCTGGGTCAATGTTTCGTACCCCAAATTGGATGGCCAGTGTTTTTGCCGCTGCGATGCTTTGCTCGGAGCTTCGGTTCAGCACCATCTGATCCAAACCCTGGCTGAGTGCGGTAATGGCCTGGTTGATTTGGTCCAGTTTCTGTAAGTCATAAAACCGTTGCGGGTCCGAGAGAAGGGCTTGCTTGAGCAAATCGGCGGACTCCGAAAAGCTGGTGTACAGACCAAACAAATTGCGAACCTGGGGAGCCAGCACGATCACAGGTATCTGTTCATCGTTTTTGATCTCTAAAGTCAGCGGTGATTTGATTTCGGCAAGGTCAAAGCCTTGGGTGTCCACTTGGTTGCCAGAGGGGGATATCAAAGCCAGCAACAAAACCCAATCACCCTTGGCCAGAGAACTGGGCTCTGGCATAACCCGCAAAAGGTCGCCCTTGCGCAGGTGAGGCACCTGAAAGAGGGGCAGACTTTCATTTCCACGCTGAATCTGAATATCCAGAACGGGGCCACGGTGAATGACTTCATCGGCAGACGCCAGGCCTTGCATCAATAGCAGACATGCCCACAGTAAAGTGTGAAGGAAAGTCTGCCGGCAAGAAATCATTTTTTTGAGGTCCAGGGCTAGGGTTGCAACATTTTTAACTGTTCTTTTCTAGGAACTCGCCAAGCGTGCAAAGCAATTGACCTTACTTTACAGCACGCTGAGCCGATCCCGGAACTCTCCTGCTTCCTGTATTTTTAAGCTTTCACGCCCCTCGTCAGGCGGAGGCCTTGCTGAACAACGCGTCGCACCCGGTGCCTGCCAGCATCTTGTCCAAACTGGCGCACGCTTCCGAAGTCATGGCCTGTCTTGCCGCTTGCAAGGCTTCGTGGCACTTCACCTGATAAGGGAACACTGGCTGCGTCCAACGGTGCCCGTCAATGGTGGTTTCAAAATCGTCTTGTCCCTTTGCAAAAGCCTGCGTGTTGGCCTTGAGGAATGGGACGTAGACACGGCCAATTTCTGTCAGCAATTCTTCAAGGTGAGCCGCAACCGTCGTGGGTTCCAGCCATGGCGAGTCAGCATGTCCTGAGAGATCTTCTGTTCGGTCAAGCCACGCCCGAAGACGCGGCGACGCATGGACCAGCAATTGTGCGGATGTGGGGTCCATGATGCCAAGCTGGGTCAATTGGCCAAAGATGGCGAAATCAGCCGCGGCCGGCCGTGAGCCAAACAAAAAGCCCTGCCTTTCAATGACGCGGTCCAAGATGCCGATCAAGCGCTGAAAGCTTGCTTCAATCACAGGTGCGGTCACTGCATTAGAGCCCACCAGGGGCAAACGAGAAATTTGACGTCTGGAGAAGGACTCACTCATGGCCATGGCGGATGAGCTGTCAAATTGCAGGTTCTGCCCAAAGGCAATCAATGGCCCCGCATTTTTTGCATCTGGTGCGAAATGCCAGCGGTAGTGAAACATCGCCTTGGTGAGCCACTCGTCGGCAAAGTCTTCGATCAACAAATCCAAAAAATGCAGAACAGCATCATGGGGGCGGATTGGGCGTTCGGATTGAAGCGCCTCCAACCGGTCGATGATGGGCGTGGAGTCGACCAAGGCCTCACGTCCGGCATCAGTTTGCAAATAAACCGTTGGCAGCAACTTGACCTTTGGCACAGGGTAGCCCGCAGGTGGGGCGATATGGCTGCCCCACAAAACACGGTAAGGAATGCGGCGATAGCGAAGCAAGGCCAGCATTTTTCGTGTGTAGGGCGAGGCGGGCACGCCCAAGATTTCGACGGTTTGCATCTGCTTGTCTCCAGATGGTTTGTGTTGTTGATGCTTGCTGCCGATTGGTGCCGCAACCAGCGGACACAGCACCTGCCATCAATGAACAAGTATCTCTCATGCCACCCACAGCGTTCTGGTTGAACTGGGTGTTGACTTGGGAGCTTCCATCGTGGAAGTTGCCTGTCGGTTAAATTGAATAAAACCAAAGAACTAGGCTGAATTAGGGTTATTGCTGATCTCAAGAAAATTAACAAAGATCAAGATGAATTTCCAATCAACCTCCTGGAGATCATCATGGCATCCGTCGCATTGCAAATCGTGTCCAAACCCGTGCCTGGCGCTGACATGGGGACGATCATGGCCAACATGAAAGAAGCAGCTGCCTTGTGGCGCAGCGCGGGCGCCGAAGTGAAGGTCTATACGGTCTCCGTTGGCGAAATTGGCAATCTGGTCTTTACTGCGCATTGGGGCAACTATGAAGCGTATGGCAAAAGCCTGGACAAGATGGTTGGTGAACAATCTGTGCAGGCTTTGATGGCAAAAATCAATGCTTCTGGAACTGCTGAATGGGTGCGCAGTAATCTGGTTCGTGAAATGCCCATCTGAGCCGTTGGCGCCTCGGCCTTTTAGCACGTAAAGTGTCCTTGGCTTCACTCGGCAAAGTGCAAGAGTTTTTTTTGGAAAAACATGAGGAGAACTAAACATGGCAACTTATCTGGTTCATGGTCGCTATACCCCCGCTGCGTTTCAAGGCATGCTTGCTGCTTCCCACGATCGCGGTCAAGCCGCAAAGGCGTTGTTCAAATCACTTGGCATCAAGACGAAAGAAATCATGTTTTCGGTGACCAGCGGTGAAATTGTTTGCTTGTTGGAAGGCAGTTCAGCGCAAATTGCCGAGGCGCAAATGATCACGATGGCCAGCGGCGGCTTTAGCCAAGTTCATGTCGAAGAATTGATGACCACAAAGGACATGTTGGCTGCCATGAAGAATGCTGCTGCCAAGGCTGCGAAATACGCGGCGCCTAACAAAAAATAAATTAGTTGGAGGCGGGGCAGTGGACTGGTGTGGGGCCCCAAGGGCAAAGCATTTGAAATTAAGCCTCGCCCCACTCAAGCGTCAATTTTTTTGACGCTCGCCCACCTACATCGACCTCAACACGCTGGCGAATCCCCACCCCGCACGGTCCGAAAAAGTGTTCTACGCCTGTCCTATGACGCTGGCACAGCAAAGCTACAGCCCACCCAGGGTCGGCATGGTGGTCGGCCATTTGCCCAACAGTAGGCCACCTACTGGAAAACTTCTGCTATACTTCACCCCCTTGGCCCGGTAGCTCAGTTGGTAGAGCAGCGGATTGAAAATCCGCGTGTCGGTGGTTCGATTCCGCCCCAGGCCACCAATCCAAGACGCCCAACTGTTCTCAGTTGGGCGTTTTCATTTGGGGCATCCCCAGAGCACGCGGGGTGCGGCGCAATTCTACGTGTGCCAACCCCCTCCGTTACTTGGGGCGGTATTGACCCCCAAATCTCATATTCCGCCTTCTCTTCTCACGAAACTTCTGCAAACCCTCACGCTGTGGCACACGCAGAACGCCTTTCACGGCAACAACTTACGCGTGTGTTGGATACGAAGGTTTTGCTATCGACTTGCTGAGGCAAACCATGAGGTTTGTGTGTTGTCGCACACAACGCTTTGAGAAAACACCCTAGAAAGTAGTCACCCAGCGGAGCACGGCATCGAGTAAAGCCCCGGTCTTTGCACCGTGACCACCAACTCTCGGTACGCCATCAACGGACGATCGGCTCCCGGTTTTCCTTTGTCACGTGACTTCACCTTGAACACATCGATGGGCTTGTCGCTGTCCAAACCTGCACGCTCCATGATTCGTTCGGCACGCATGGGCTCACCCTTGAACGACCAAAGCGACTGGAACACGGATGCCTGCGCCTCGGTGAGGTTGATGTGGCCGTACTCTGGCAGCAGCACCGTGCGGAAGTCGTCCGCGAAGGGGCCGTAAACCGGTTTAGCGGGCTCACGTGGCGTTTCTTCCGGGCGGTTGCCCTGTGGGGCGATAAAGGAGATGCCGTCGCCGTAAAAGGCGAACCGCTCCTGAAGTGGCAGCCACTCGATGTCGGCAGCGAACGGGTGGGCAGTCTGGTCGATGGGTTTGGGTGTGATGACCCGCAGGCTCGCACCCTTGACTCGGAAACCATCCAAGATCGCAGGCGCTCGCACAAGGGTGGAAAGGCTGCGAGCCAGAATGACCGGCCCCTGCCTGGCATCTCCCAGTCGCCAAATGCCTGGGCCAACCTGATCGATGCCGTCGCGGCTGTTGATCTCTAAGGCCAAGCGCAACTTCTGGCGCAGCCAATCCTCGTTGAGCACGACCGCTGCCAGATCCTGTGGCTCGATTTGGATTGGGCCGCATTCGGGGCAATGGCAAAGCCTGCCGCCCTTGCCATCACCGACGACTTGCCCACGGTGCAGGTTGCAATGTGGGCAAAGTACGTATTGCTGATTGACGGGCGCAGGCTTTATGGCAGAGCCGAGCAAGGTGCATGCAGCCACCTCGTGAGGGGACAACGCCCAGCGATGGACGTGCGTTCCCTCAGCGAACAAGCGACACACCAACGACCAAGCATGATGTGAGTTCATGCTCACTCTTGGTACGCGGGTTCAGCCTGGAAGGCGTCTTCACCGGGTTGCTGCTCGTTGGCGCTCAGCGTTTGATCGGCACCCAGAATGCCGAGGGCAACCAGGTAGCCTTCGAGCTGCGCCTGCATCTTGGCGTCGAACTTGTGAAGGTTCAGTCGGCCTTTACGGGTGATCTCGATGGTGATGACCTTCGATCGCATCTTGCCTGGTTCAGGTGGGTAGTAGAGGTTGATGTGCGCCGAGTTGATCTGCCAGTTGCGCTTGAGCGGGTTCTCGTTGGGGAAGGACTCTGCGATCAGTTCGGTCACACATTGCTGGTCGCTCGATGCGGTTGCCGTGCATTCAACCTTCAGGTCGCCGTGGGGGCTGAGCAGCGTGAGGGTTTTAACTTGCAGCGCCATGAACCCGTCGGTGGTCAGCGCCTGGGGCACATCGAAACCCAGCCGCAACGCAGACAAGTCAAGAGTGGGTGGTTTGATGCGGTGTGCATCGACTTTCGTGCCCAGCAAATGTTCTGCGAATGCTTCCAGCAGCATGTTGTGGTACTTGACCCCTCCCTTGACCAGGGTGCGCGCCACACCGGTTTTGGCCGAATACTCCAGCACCATGTGGATGTTGGGATTGCCGACGCGACGGGTCAGGTTCGAACCTTCGAACTCCAGACGCAGCATCGCCAGATCCTTGACGTGGACCGTCAGCAAATAGACGTCGGGGGAGCGCTCCAGCACGTATGCCACGCTGCCGTCGCCGCATTGCAACTCCCGCTGATAGAACGCCGAGATGGACTGACGCATGCCGAGCATGGCGGCATCGGAGGTGTTGGGCTTGCGTTTGACGCCCAGATCGTTCTGTTGAGCCTGGGTGCCATGGCGCTCGAAGAAGTCCACGTCCCCGGCCAGATCAAACAGCTCGTGGTGGTTCACGTAAAGCCAGAATGAGCGATGGATGTCACTTTGGCTGGCGACCAGCCCCATCAATGCGGAACCGTCCTTTTGGGCCACCTGAAACATTGCCTGTTTGCCCGCCGCATCCCCCAGTCCAACGCTTGCCATGAGTTTGGCAATGAGTGCATCACGGGCAATTTCGTCAGGCCAAGACCGGATGGCCTCGATCACGGTCTGGGTGACCTCTTGGCCATCCGACCAGGACAGATCGTCCGGCAATGGCAGCCCGTTGGCAGCCAGGAAGGATTGCAAGGTGGCGTCCACGGGCAGCTCGAGCAGCACATCGACAAAGGTTTTTTTCATTTTTCTGGTCCTTATGAAGTGTCGGTGTTCTGCGTACAGGGGATGCTGGCGCGGGCCGACGGGTTGTTTACAAATACCCCGTCAAAGTAAAGTGGCGAGATACAGCGTAATTGTGTCCCGCTTATTTCCGCTTGTCAAACCACGTAGAACATGGTGGTGGATGGTGTATCTTGGTGCTATACTTTTAGGCTGTTTTGATTCAGACAGGAGCTGTGCCATGGCATCGACCTTAGGAGCGCGGTTGCGACGTCTGCGGGAGGCCAAGAAGCTGACATTGCAGCAAGTGGCCGACGCAGTTGGCTGCACCAAGGCATACATCTGGGAACTGGAAATGAAAGAAGGGCAGCGCCCTTCCGCCGAGCGGGTTCATCTGCTGGCCAAGGTCCTGGGGGTCACGATGGAAGACCTCATGAACGAGACCAACGAACAGGTCCCCGAGGCTACGGTTGAAGATGTGGCGTTCTTTCGCCAGTACGCCACCATGTCGGATGATGAGAAAAATCGCGTTCAAGACATGATGAAGCTGATGTTCCCCGGCACGGCACAAGAGGAACCCAAGCGTTGAGTGGCGGCTTAGACCTGACTCCAAGCAAAGCGGCAAACATGATCCTGCGTTGGATGCGTGTCGCCGATGAGGAGAAGGCTGCTTACATTGATCTCGACAGGGTTCGGGAGGGGCTGCCAGATACGCCCTACGGTGAAGGGGTCAAAATCATCAAGCCCCCTATGGCCTCAACCGTGAGCAGTGTTGAAGGGATGCTGGTTTGCAATCCCAATGATCCTGCCGAGTGGGGGATCTTCTACAACCCAGCCGCCAACCCCGAGCGTCAACGATTCACCATCGCACATGAGCTGGGCCACTTCGTTCTGCACAGGGCAAAGCGACGCACCTTCAACTGCGACAAGGCCGCAGTTCATTTCAGCCAAGACACTGCAGCCAACATTGAACGCGAGGCGGATGAATTCGCCAGCAATCTGTTGATGCCTGGCGATGTCCTGCGTGATCGCATCACCAGTCAGGACGTTGACCTTCACTTGCTCAGTGGGTTGGCCAAAACATTCGGCGTGTCGTTCGAGGCCCTATGCATCCGCTTCATCAAGTTCACGGAGAAGCGTGCGATCTTGCTGCACTGGGACAACGGCTTTCTCAAGTACGAATGGCGAAGCCGCAGTGCTGTGTTGAGCAACACCCGGATTAGAAGGCTGAGTGATCCTGCTGAGCCTCTGCGCGATACCGTTGCAGCAGATGAGTCCATCGCGCAGGAGTGGAATGGGATCGACATGTCTGCTGCTGTTTGGTGCGTCGGCGAACAGCCATATATGAAGGTGCAGGAGTTCAAACACAGCTACGGCAGTCGTGATCGCGTGCTGACGTTGTTGATCCTTGAAGATGCTGAACCGCGCAGGTGGGATAACTCCTGGAAGGATCAAGAGATCTTCGACAGCTTCGATCAGTTCACATCAAGCGGTCAGATGCCGATTAGAAAATAGGCATATCATGATCCCGGTGGTGTCTCATGCAGCGGCCCCAAATACCTCTGCGCCAGTGACTAGCCCAGCGATGGGTCGAATGGCTATATAGGGTAAAGGCCGACTGTGCCGAGGCTACATACTTCGCAACGGTGTGACACCACCACCCTAACTTTCATTGATTACGCGTTTCAGTGATGCAGAAACCTCCCCCCGAATTGGTCAAGCAACTGAGGCGTCAACTGGACTTCATCCGAAACTCAGCCTCTGCATACGATGCAGGTCACTCCGAGGAAGCATTGCGCATCGGCGTAGCTATCCGTGTCTTGCTCCACGACACGAAATTCAGCAATTCGTTGCTGAATCAAATGGGTCAGAAAGAATCTTTAAAGCTGATCACCACGGCCAAAGAAATTCCAGAGGATCTTCTTGCAGAACTTGATTTTGGGGAGTGCCTGGCGGGCATGGTGATCGGCAGCTCCATTGAGTACTCTCCCGTGCCAGACGGGATGCCAACGATCAGTTGCGTCGAATGGTGGGCGCAGCCCGTCTTTATTCGCAACAAAGTCATGTACACCCGGAAAGATGTCGTTCTGTCAGCTGCCAACAAAGACGGTGGCGCTCATGTGGATGAGCCTGACGAAAAGCTGCAAGCCCTTCAAACAGCCTTCTGGACGAAGTCGCAAACTAACGCGGATGGCCAGACCACAACCATACCGACGGAAAACAATCATTTTCGAATGCTGCGCAGGTTCGCCGACGAATTGCTGTTGAGTTCAGAGTTACTTGTGTTGGCGGCTTGAGTTCTGAACAGGGCGTGTCCTGGTGGGCGCGACAGTGAGCGAGTGCAATAGGCCTACTTTGCTCATCTACGAGCATGTTGGTCCAAACACGTTACGCGAAGTGACCTTGACCCATAGCATGAGAAGCGTTTTCTACTGGAACGCTGACCATGCACAACAACGAACAAATCTCTAATTTCAGGGCTGGCGCTGGCCCTCGACACCCGCAACAAGAAGTCGTCGATCTAATCGCAGTAGCTCTGCTGCGACTGCGCGAAGCTGAATCATCTGCGCAGAAACCTTCACCTATTCGCGACAGTAGGAAGGTTTCACTTGGCTTCGCTGGCCAGAAGAGCGTGAATGCAAACACCGATCACTAAGAAGGAGTTTGCACATGACGACACACGCACAACAATCAAAAACGGCATCTTCTCGCTAGGCCAAGAGGCCCAGAGACAACATCCAATCACCACCCCTCGGTCTGTGTTCAAAGCCAGACTGACATGAATGCTCTCGAGCCGCTAATGCGTAGCGAGTGGCGTGATCCTTGGTCTTACAGGTTGCCGACCGGATCGCTTGTCACGGGAGTCGATCAATGAAGTGGTTGGCACGCTACGCCAAGCATCTTGGCATTACCCCCTTAGCCGGCAAGACACTTGAACAAACCATTCGTGCGCGCTTTCCTCTAGCCGCCTGGCGCCTGGTTTGTCGCAGCCGCAAAGAAGATTTCTTGCCCATCTTGCGTAACCGGAAGTTGAATCTGGATGATTTGGTCGCCTACGCTACCCGCATCCAGGCCGATGGCTGGAAGGTTGCACCTCCTGGCATTGTGCTGGCCTATTTTTTGAGGCAGTCACACCTCTACTACGATCGAGATCCAGAGATACCTGAGCGCCAGTTCGACCTGGACCTGATCTGGGTAGCTGGACATGCCCCCAGGGTCACTTGGACGGAGTTGGCGCTGGTTGGATCATGGGCCGGTCGCGAGACCTATTGCATGACCCGAAATAAGCAGTGGAGCACTGTCGTGGAAGCTGCCCGCCGATGGCGTCGGGAGGCCGAACTCACGGCGGGATGCTTTGGTGACACGGCCTGGTACTTTTACTGCGGCCGATTGAACTGGTGGGGATACGAGATCGTCCCGCTGGGCACAGGCGTGGAGGTTTGGCGTGAGGGCGTTGCCATGTCGACCTGCGTGTATCGGTTACGCCATGAGTGTGAGCGCCATGGCGGTAGTCGTTTCTTTTCGATACGACGCAACGGAAAGCGCTACGCAACCTTGGAATTGGTCTTTGAGCCGCCAAAGCCAACCTCTCAAGGGCCGGAGGCGGGGTCTCCTCGTTTTCAGTGCAATAAGTGACGGTACGAAAAGCTAGCACTGGCGCGGAGGTGGTGTTGGTAGATCGTTGATTTCATTGACTTTCCTGTTCACTTTCAAATCTGCGATTCGTGGCG